>Ga0256886_1000162_pt1 | contig 11169 bp, 9 predicted proteins | sample MC6MC0494MT_FD_186342 | JGI IMG/M metagenome (GOLD analysis project Ga0256886, IMG submission 186342) | Metatranscriptome of enriched soil aggregate microbial communities from Iowa State University, Ames, United States - MC6-MC0494-MT... | ecosystem: Environmental > Terrestrial > Soil >... | reverse complement strand
TGGGCATGTAGAGGTGAATGGGAAAAGAGAGAAGGCTAATTATAAATGTAGCGAAAATGATTACATTGTGATTACCATTCCTGAACCTGAACCTTTAAATATCGAGCCGGAACATATGGATTTAGATATTTATTTTGAAGATACGGATGTATTAGTTGTTAACAAGCCTAAAGGTATGGTTGTCCATCCAGCACCTGGTCATTATACAGGGACACTTGTAAATGGGATTATGGCACATTGTAAGGATTTGTCGGGAATAAACGGGATTATGCGCCCTGGAATTGTGCATAGAATAGATAAAGATACTTCTGGCTTATTAATGATTGCCAAAAATGATGTAGCCCATGTTAGCCTTGTTAATCAGCTTGTTGAAAAATCGGTTACAAGAAAATACTTTGCACTCGTTCACGGTGTGATTCCGCATGATCATGGAACAATAGATGCACCTATAGGAAGAGATAAAGAAGACCGGCAAAGTATGACTGTTTTAGAAGGCGGCAAGCATGCTGTTACTCATTTTAACGTACTTGAGAGATTTGATCAGTATACATATATTGAATGTGTATTGGAGACTGGGAGAACTCACCAAAGTAGGGTACATATGAAATATATAGGCTATCCATTGGTTGGAGATCCGAAATATGGACCACGAAAAACATTGGAAACAGATGGTCAAGTTCTACATGCTGGTATTCTTGGCTTTGTTCACCCAAGAACAAATGAATACATGGAATTTTCAGCCCCGCTCCCGTCTTATTTCAACAATCTTCTAGCAAATTTGCGCAATTAGTAATTGACAAATGTTTATTGAAGTATTATAGTGTTTATAGTTTTATAAGCACCTTTAACTTAGTCCAGAGAGGCTGAGAAGGATACTGCTCAATGCTGATGTTATAATCGGCGATATTTTTGGGATTAGTGTACCCTCTTGCCTTATGGCAGGAGGGTTTTTTACTTTGCACTCAAGAGGTGAAAACAGTGGTTCAAAAAACAATTGTTTTAGATGACAAAGCAATTCAAAGAGCACTTACTCGTATAGCACATGAGATTATTGAACGAAATAAAGGTATTAGCGAATGTATCCTTGTTGGAATTAAAACGAGAGGGATATATCTTGCAGACAGATTAGCAAAACGTATTGAAAAGATTGAAGGACAACCAATTTCAGTTGGGGAACTTGATATTACGTTATATCGAGATGATCTAACAATAAAAACAAAAGATGCCGAACCTGAAGTAAAAGGTTCACATCTACCAACAGATATCAAAAATAAAAAAGTTATTTTAGTGGATGATGTTTTGTATACAGGCAGAACTGTACGGGCAGCGATGGATGCCCTGGTGGATTTTGGTAGACCATCCGCTATTCAGCTTGCAGTTCTAGTTGACCGAGGACATAGAGAATTGCCCATCCGAGCAGATTTTATTGGGAAAAATATTCCTACCTCAAGTCAAGAAAGAGTGATCGTTGAACTAGCAGAATCTGATGGCAGCGATCTAGTAAGCATTTATAAAAATGAATAATTCCCTTTTAAAAATAGTCCTGTGAGGCTGGCAAAGGGAGGTTGCATGAAGCTGTGCTTAGCTTCTTCTTTACTGTACCCCTCTTTGTCAAAATCAGACTTAGAGGGTTTTTATTTTGAAAAAATGGAGGCAGAACGCATGAAACAACACCTTGTGTCGATGAACGATTTATCCACGGAAGAAATAATGGATATCTTAAAAATGGCTGAGTCATTTGAAAATGGCGAACAATGGTCTCCAAGTAAAAAAACATTCGCTGCAAATTTATTTTTTGAACCAAGTACTAGAACGAAAACGAGTTTTGAAGTAGCAGAACGCAGACTAGGTTTAGATGTTATCCCTTTTGAATCAGGATCATCCAGTTTGCTAAAAGGTGAATCTTTATATGACACCGTCAAAACATTAGAATCGATTGGAATTGATGTGGCGGTTATTAGACACGAAAAAGACAATTATTATGATGAGTTAATCAATAAGGTAAATCTGAGGATTATTAACGGCGGAGACGGATGCGGCCAACACCCAACACAGTCCTTATTGGACCTCTATACAATCAAGCAAGAATTTGGAGCTTTTGAAGGTTTGAAGGTTGCCATTGTTGGTGACTTAAGACATAGCAGAGTGGCAAAATCAAATCGAGATGCATTAAAATCGCTTGGAGCAGACGTTATTTTTTCTGGACCTTCAGAATGGTTCATCGATTCAGAAGCTGATGCTAAATGTAATTTTAATCTCGATGAAGTGGTCGAAACAGTTGATGTCTTAATGCTACTAAGGATTCAACATGAACGCCACTTTAGCTTGACTGCCATCTCGGCTGACCAATATCATCAAAAATTTGGTCTTACTGAAGAAAGAGAGAAAAGGATGAAAAACACAAGTATCATCATGCATCCTGCTCCTGTAAATAGAAATGTAGAAATTGCTGATAGTCTAGTAGAATGCGAACGTTCAAGAATCTTCAAGCAGATGGAAAATGGCGTATATATTCGAATGGCTGTATTGAAAAAATTATTAGAACAATAGGGGGATGAAATAATGAATTGGCTCATCAAAAATGCTCTTTCAATTGATGAAACATTAACGGATCTTCGAATAAAAGATGGAAAAATTGCTGAAATAGGTGAAAGTCTTGTAAATCATGGTGAAGAAGAATTCAATGCAAAAGGATTAACAGTAGCACCTGGATTTGTCGATCTACATATTCACTTACGTGAACCGGGCGGCGAACACAAAGAGACGATTGAAACGGGTACTCTTGCTGCTGCAAAAGGCGGATTTACCGCAGTTGCCGCCATGCCTAATACAAAACCTGTGCCAGACAACGCCGAACAAATGAGATGGATAGTTAATGAATGTAAAAAACGAGGCTTTGTAAAGGTACTGCCATATGCTGCAATTACGAAAAATCAAGAAGGTAAAGAGCTTGTTGATTTTGCGGCATTAAAAGAGGCTGGAGCATTTGCTTTTACGGATGATGGAGTAGGTGTTCAAACGGCAGCAATGATGTATGAGGCGATGCAAAAAGCAGCTGAACTTGATATGGCAATCGTTGCTCATTGTGAAGACAATTCATTAATTTATGGTGGAGCTATCCATGAAGGCACATATTCGAAGAAATCTGGAATATCTGGTATCCCTTCAATTTGCGAGTCCGTTCATATAGCTAGAGACGTTCTTCTTGCTGAAGCAGCAGGCTGCCATTATCACGTTTGTCATATAAGTACGAAAGAATCAGTAAGAGCTGTAAGAGATGCCAAACGAGCAGGTATTCGTGTAACAGCCGAAGTTTCACCACATCATTTACTTCTTTCAGATGAAGATATTCTTGATGAAGATACCAACTTTAAAATGAACCCTCCATTAAGAGGAATTGATGATCGAGAAGCACTAATTGAAGGCCTCCTAGACGGAACAATTGATTTTATTGCTACAGATCATGCGCCTCATGCTGCTGAAGAGAAAGCAAAGGGTATGAAATTAGCACCATTTGGAATCGTTGGATTAGAAACAGCATTTCCGCTTTTAAATACACATTTTGTAGGAAAGGGAATTTGCACATTAGAACAGTTAGTAGATTGGCTTACAGTTATTCCGTCAAAAACATTTGGACTTAAAAGTGGAACATTGGAAATTGGACAAGATGCAAATATAACATTGCTTGATTTAAATCTTGTGAAAGAAATTAACCCTGAAAACTTTGCGTCAAAAGGAAAAAATACCCCTTTTGGCGGATGGAATTGTAAAGGATGGCCAGTAGCAACTTTTGTAAATGGCAAATTAATTTGGTCTGAAGGGAATGAAGGACGATGAAACGGAAATTAGTACTTGAAGATGGAACTATCTTTGTTGGCGAAGCTTTCGGTAGTGATGTTGATTCAATTGGTGAGGTTGTATTCCATACAGGAATGGCTGGTTACCAAGAAGTGATCTCAGATCCTTCGAATTACGGGCAAATTATTACATTTAGTTATCCATTGATCGGAAATTATGGCATCAATCGTGATGATTTTGAAAGCATTCAACCTGTCATTAAAGGAGTCGTAGTAAAAGAAGCAAGTGAGTTCCCTTCAAATTGGCGGAGCAATATGTCCCTAGATGAATTTTTAAAATTAAAGAATATACCTGGTATTGCAGGAATTGATACAAGAATGTTAACAAGATTAATAAGAGATAAAGGGACATTAAAAGGTGCGATATGTAGATCTGAAGAGGATACAGATACAATCCTCTCACAATTACGATTCGATACACATTCTCATAATGCAGTTAAAACAGTGTCTGTAACAAAGCCATTTCCAAGCCCAGGTCGTGGAAACAGTGTAGTCGTAATGGATTTTGGGGTCAAACACGGAATACTGCGAGAATTAACAGAGCGAGGTTGCGATATCAAAGTAGTTCCATATCATACGTCTGCAGAAGAAATCATTTCACTAAAACCTGATGGAGTTTTGCTTTCTAATGGGCCAGGAAATCCCCAAGATATACAAGAAGTTTGTGAAATTATTAAGGAGATACAACAACATTTTCCACTTTTCGGGATTGGTCTAGGACATCAATTATTTGCACTTGCAAATGGCTGTAAAATCGAGAAAATGGTTTCTGGACATCGAGGATCAAGTTATCCAGTCAAGGAGCTAGAGTCGGGTAAAATTATATTCACTTCTCAAAATCATGGATATGAAGTAGTTGAATCATCTATTGATTCCGCGGTTCTAACGATTACACACAAAGCGTTAAATGGCGGGTCAATTGAGGGAATCAAGCATAATCAATTCCCAGCATTTTCACTTCAATATGAACCAGAAGCATCGCCAGGATCAGAGGATGGAAAAAAAGCATTTGATCAATTTTTAAAAATCATGAATGAACAAAATGGAAAGGTGGAGCAACATGCCAAAACGTACTGATATAGAAAGTATTTTAGTAATTGGTTCAGGACCAATCGTCATAGGACAAGCAGCGGAATTTGATTACGCGGGAACTCAGGCATGTCTAGCTTTGAAAGAAGAAGGTTATCGGGTCATCTTAATCAATTCGAATCCAGCCACAATAATGACTGATACTGAAATTGCAGATGCTGTATATATAGAGCCGATTACATTAGAGTTTGTATCAAGAATCATCCGTAAAGAAAGACCGGATGCCATCCTCCCTACATTAGGCGGACAAACAGGATTAAATATGGCAATGCAACTTGCAAAAGCAGGTGTTTTAGAAGAATGTAACGTAGAAATTCTTGGAACGCGGTTATCAGCCATTGAACAAGCTGAAGACCGTGATCAGTTTAGAGAACTAATGAATACGTTGAACGAACCTGTCCCTGACAGCGATATTGTTCATACACTTGAAGAAGCAATAGCTTTTACAGAGCAAGTAGGATTCCCAATTATCGTACGTCCCGCTTATACATTAGGTGGAACAGGCGGGGGTATTTGTGAAAATCTTGATGAATTAAAAGAAATTGTAACGAGTGGATTAAAAAATAGCCCGGTTGGACAATGTTTAATAGAAAAAAGTATTGCAGGATTTAAAGAAATAGAATTCGAAGTAATGCGTGACAGCAATGATAATGCGATTGTTGTATGTAATATGGAAAACGTTGATCCTGTAGGAATACATACAGGTGATTCAATTGTAGTGGCTCCATGTCAAACATTGAGTGATAGAGAAGTTCAGATGATGAGAAATGCATCGCTTAAAATAATTCGTGCGCTTGGAATTGAAGGTGGATGTAATGTACAGCTCGCGCTTGATCCTTATAGCTTTAATTACTACCTAATTGAAGTAAATCCGCGTGTAAGCCGTTCTTCTGCACTTGCATCAAAAGCTACTGGTTTTCCAATTGCTAAGCTAGCAGCAAAAATAGCGGCGGGCTATACATTAGATGAAATTATGAACCCTGTAACGGGGAAAACATATGCTTGCTTTGAACCAGGAATTGACTATATTGTTTGTAAAATTCCGAGATGGCCATTTGATAAATTTGAATCTGCGAATCGTAGACTTGGAACGCAAATGAAGGCAACAGGTGAAGTAATGGCGATCGGACGTACTTTTGAGGAATCATTATTAAAAGCAGTCAGATCCCTGGAAAGCAATGTATTCCATTTGGCACACCCAGACGGAGGTCACTATGATCGAGATTTCCTACAGACACAGATTGCAAAAGCAACAGATGAACGCTTGTTTTATATAGGAGATGCATTAAGACAAGGAATTTCCATCGAAGAAATTCATGAATGGAGTAAAATTGACCTTTTCTTCTTATTTAAAATGGAAAAGATCATAAAACTGGAAGAAAGTTTAAGAGAACAACCTTTTAATGTTGAACTAGGAAGAAAAGCAAAAGAATTCGGTTTTTCAGATAAAACTGTAGCTAAATTATGGGAATCTGATGAAAAAACAGTATATGACTGGCGCAATAAGAATGGAATTATTCCAGTTTATAAAAAAGTAGACACTTGCGCAGGTGAATTTGAATCAGATACTCCATATTTTTACGGAACATATGAAACGGAAAATGAATCGATCAAAACGGATAAAAAGAGCGTAGTTGTAATTGGATCTGGTCCAATAAGGATTGGGCAAGGAATTGAATTTGATTATGCGACTGTTCATAGTGTATGGGCGATTCAAGAAGCTGGATATGAAGCGATTATTATCAACAGCAACCCTGAGACTGTATCTACAGACTTCAGTATTTCCGATAAGCTATACTTCGAGCCGCTTACGATTGAAGATGTTATGCATATTATCGATTTGGAGCAGCCAGAAGGGGTTGTTGTCCAGTTCGGTGGTCAAACAGCTATTAACTTAGCAGGAGCACTCGAAGAAAGAGGAGTAAAAATACTCGGTACATCGCTTGAAAGCTTAGATCGTGCTGAAAATAGAAATAAGTTTGAACATGCATTATCACAACTAGAAATTCCACAGCCGAAAGGAAAAACAGCTTTCTCTGTGGAAGAAGCAGTGAAAATAGCAACAGAAATTGGTTACCCAGTGTTAGTTAGACCTTCCTATGTACTAGGTGGTCGAGCGATGGAAATTGTCTATGAAGAATCTGAACTGCTTCATTACATGGATAATGCTGTAAAAGTAAATCCAGATCAACCTGTGCTAGTGGATCGCTATTTAGTAGGGAAAGAAATTGAGGTAGATGCAATTTCAGACGGAGAAAATGTGCTTATTCCTGGAATTATGGAACATATTGAAAGAGCAGGGGTCCATTCAGGAGACTCGATTGCAGTGTATCCACCTCAAAATATTAGTGAAGAAATGAAAGAAAAAATTGTTGACTATACGATTCGACTTGCGAAAGGTCTTGAAATTATTGGACTTTTAAATATCCAATATGTTATTTCTCAAAATGAATTATATGTTATTGAGGTAAACCCACGTTCAAGTCGGACTGTACCATTTTTAAGCAAAATAACAGGGATTCCAATGGCAAATGTAGCTACGAAAGTGATTCTTGGTGAATCTTTACAGTCATTAGGTTATGAAACTGGAATTGCTCCAGAACAAAAAGGTGTTTATGTGAAAGTACCGGTATTCTCCTTTGCCAAGCTAAGAAGAGTGGATATTACGCTCGGACCTGAAATGAAATCAACAGGTGAAGTAATGGGTAAAGATAAAACGATGGAAAAAGCTCTTTATAAGGGCCTTGTTGCATCAGGTATGAACATTAAGACATACGGTACTGTTTTAATAACAGTTGCTGATAAAGATAAAAATGAAGCGCTAGAGCTTGCGAAAAGATTTTCTGCAATCGGTTATCGCATTATTGCAACGAGCGGAACAGCTTCAATCATTGAAAAAGCAGGAATAAAAGTCGAAGTCGTTGATAAAATTGGCTCAACTGGTCCAACACTGATAGATGTGATAAGGCAAGGAAAAGCACAAATTGTCATCAATACTTTAACAAAGGGTAAGCAACCAGAACGAGATGGATTTAGAATTAGACGTGAATCCGTTGAAAATGGCGTGGCTTGTCTAACATCACTTGATACCGCAGAAGCGATCCTTGGAGTACTTGAATCAATGGTCTTCTCTGCTGAAGCAATGGGAAAAGGGGAAGTTGAGCTGAAAGAGGCGATGTATAAATGATTCATCATGAAAAAATGCTAGTCGTCTCCCAAAAACAAATTGCGAAAGACATTTTCGAATTGACATTACAAGGGAATCTAGTAAAAGAAATGGAGGAGCCAGGGCAATTTGTTCATATTAAAACAAACCCTGGGCTCGACCCCCTTTTGCGTAGACCGATTAGTATTGCTTCAATTGAAAAAGACAAGAATCAATTCACTGTTATATATCGAGCCGAAGGAAAAGGAACGAGACTTCTTTCTCAAAATATCGAAGGCAACGAAGTAGATGTTTTAGGTCCGCTTGGTAATGGTTTTCCAATTGACGAAATTAACTCTGGTGAAACAGCCTTACTTATAGGAGGAGGCATTGGGGTTCCACCATTATATGAACTTGCAAAACAGTTAAACAAGCAAGGAACGAGAACTATCCATATACTTGGTTTTGAAACTGCTGAGAAGTCATTTTATGAAAATAAATTCTCTGAACTAGGTGAAACTTTCATTGCGACAGTAGATGGGTCTCTTGGTACCTCGGGCTTTGTTACGAATGTCCTTGATGAAAATGAGATACATTTTGACGTACTCTATTCTTGTGGTCCAACGCCAATGCTTAAAGCATTAGAAGAACGATTTCATGGAAGAAAGGCCTACCTATCACTTGAACAGAGAATGGGATGCGGAATTGGAGCTTGCTTTGCCTGTGTCTGTCATGTTGCTGATGATCCAACAGGTTCAAAATACGTAAAAATATGCAGTGATGGGCCAGTTTTTCCTATCGGGAAGGTGGTTTTAACATGAATCGACTACAAATAGAATTACCAGGTTTGTCACTGAAAAACCCGATTATGCCAGCTTCAGGCTGTTTCGGCTTCGGAAAAGAGTATAGCCAATTTTACGATTTATCCATTTTAGGGGCTATCATGATCAAAGCAACTACGTTAGAACCAAGATATGGAAACCCGACACCTCGAGTAGCAGAGACTTCAGCAGGTATGTTGAATGCCATCGGATTGCAAAATCCTGGGTTAGAAGGCGTTTTGGCAAATGAGCTTCCGTGGCTAGAACAATTTGATGTTCCTATTATCGCTAATGTAGCCGGCTCAGAAACTGAGGATTATGTGGAAGTAGCGGAAAAAATATCTGTTGCTCCTAATGTGAAAGCTTTAGAATTAAACATCTCATGCCCTAATGTGAAAAAAGGTGGAATTGCATTTGGAACGATACCTGAAGTAGCAGCAGAATTAACGAAAAGAGTAAAGGAAGTTTCCTCTGTTCCGGTTTATGTAAAATTATCTCCCAATGTTGCTGATATTGTCGGGATGGCTCAAGCAGTTGAAGAAGCTGGGGCTGATGGTCTAACAATGATTAATACTTTACTTGGCATGCGCCTTGATATTAAAACAGGAAAGCCTATATTAGCCAATAAAAGCGGTGGATTATCAGGTCCTGCGATTAAACCTGTTGCTATTAGAATGATTTACGAAGTGAGCCAGAAAGTGAATATTCCGATTATCGGTATGGGTGGAATAGAATCGACTGATGATGTCATTGAGTATTTTTATGCTGGTGCAAGTGCCGTCGCTGTTGGAACGATGAATTTTACGGACCCATTTATTTGTCCGAGGATTATCAAAGAACTTCCTGGTAAGCTTGATGAACTTAAAGTAACGCATCTTAGTGAATTAACCGGAAGGAGTTGGAAAATGTATGGTGCAAAAGCCAATCATTGCTCTTGATTTTCCGGATAGGATTTATGCTGAACAATTATTAAATCAATTTCAAGGTGAACAGCTATTTGTAAAGGTAGGAATGGAGTTATTCTACAAAGAAGGTACATCTTTTATTAATTGGTTGAAGTCAAAAGGACATTATATTTTCCTAGATTTAAAATTGCATGATATTCCGAATACCGTGTATAGTTCGATGAAAGTTTTGGCAGGTCTTGGTGTAGATATGGTTAACGTCCATGCTGCGGGCGGTTCCAAAATGATGGAATATGCACTTAAGGGATTAGAAGAAGGAACACCAAAAGAAATGGAAAGACCAAAACTGATTGCCGTCACTCAATTGACTAGTACGAGTGAAGAACAGATGCAGAGAGAACAATTGATAGATAGAAAATTAGAGGATTCAGTTATACATTATGCAAAACTTGCATTTAAGGCTGGCCTTGATGGAGTTGTCTGTTCTGCTCTTGAGGCAGGAGAAATTTCTGATGCTACGAATAAATCATTTTTAAAAGTTACTCCGGGAATTCGGATGATAGGAGATAACTCGCATGATCAATCAAGGATTGTAACACCATCCGACGCTAGAAAGCTAGGGTCTACCCATATTGTAGTAGGAAGGTCCATCACACAAGCTGAAAATCCTTTGCAAGCTTATGAACGAGTGAAACATGAATGGGAGTTGAATTAAATGATGTCAGAAAAAATTGCTGAACAACTATTAGAAATAGAAGCAGTATTTTTACGTCCAAATGATCCATTCACTTGGTCTTCCGGATTAAAATCTCCAATATACTGTGATAATCGAATGACACTTTCATATCCAACTTTAAGAAAAGATATTGCCAAAGGACTTGTAGATTTAATTAAATCAGAATTTCCTAATGTCGAGTTAATTGCTGGAACTGCAACAGCTGGAATTCCTCATGCAGCATGGGTAAGTGATCTTTTAGAATTACCAATGTGCTACGTAAGATCCTCAGCAAAAAGCCACGGAAAAGGAAATCAAATTGAAGGTAAAATAACAGAAGGTCAAAAAGTGGTGGTTATTGAGGATTTGGTCTCAACTGGAGGAAGTGCAATAGCTGCTGCAGAAGCACTTCGTAATGCAGGTATTGAAGTTCTTGGAATTCTGTCCATTTTTACATATGAACTGGACAAAGGAAAGCAGCGATTAGAACAAGCAAATATTAAAGCTGTTTCATTGACTAACTATAGCAACTTAATAAAAGTAGCTTTGAAAAAAGGGATCATTGAAGAAAAAGACGTCGCTTTATTAGAAAGCTTTAGGGATAATCCGGAGGCTTGGGGAGCAAATATAAGTTGAG
>Ga0256886_1000139_pt1 | contig 11972 bp, 12 predicted proteins | sample MC6MC0494MT_FD_186342 | JGI IMG/M metagenome (GOLD analysis project Ga0256886, IMG submission 186342) | Metatranscriptome of enriched soil aggregate microbial communities from Iowa State University, Ames, United States - MC6-MC0494-MT... | ecosystem: Environmental > Terrestrial > Soil >... | reverse complement strand
CCTCGGACATCTGGCGTTCCAGGGCGTCCAAAGAGTCCCGTCCTACCTTGACGCTCTCAGCAGAGCCCTGCACCACGCCCATCTGTGCACCGGTCGGCAAGCCGATGACGGAATCTGCCGACGCCTGCAGTGGCTTGGGCTTCCCGTCTGGTCCCGTCTCGACATCGGCGCCCGCCGTCCACAGGAGCCTTACACGCGCAAAGCGCACGGACGTGTCTTGATCGGATTGCTCTTGCCAATGCTTGACGTTCAAGTGCGCGACCTCGCGCAGCGGGGGCTTTGCAGTCAATAGCCCGGTTCGGCCGGTGTAAAGCGTCACCAGCGGAATCTCCGCCACGGACATCGGGCCTTCGTCATGCACGAACCAGGCGCCGTCCTTGCCCGAGCAGCGCCACACCTGATAGCTGCCCCGCCGTAAAACCCGGATCTGCTTGACGAGCTTTGTCCCAAATTCGCCGTCGTCTTCCTCCACCGATTCGACCAGGCGGGCCAAGGTCAGCTTTGGAACGCCATCAATTTTCCCGAAGCGCCAGCCGATCAACTGCCTGGCGGCATAGACCGTGCAATATGGCCTGGCGCCGAGAGCCTTTTCGGCAGCGGCCGTGCGCGCACCCTGAACACGCGGGTAGTCCACCAACACATGGGCCATGCCATAGGCCAATGCGCGGTAAAACCAGGTGGCGGCGAAGACCGTCAGGTTGCTGCCTTGCAAGTCAATGTTCATGGCCTGCTCTTGAATCGCGGCGGGCACGTCGTCGCCCACCACCACCGGGCGGGCAAAGACGTGCCCGGACAGGTTGCTAACGGTCTCCGAGAACGCCGGGAACAAAGTGGCTGTTGCCAGACGCTCGTTGTAGCTCGCCTCGCACTCCAGAGGGAAGCGAGGCATGTAGGTCGCACCGGCGTCGCGCATGGCGACGGTCCCGCCCAGCAGGGCGTCGACCAGGTCCCAGTCCTCTGTCATGGCGTTGTACGCTGCCAGCGGCGTCGAAACATCACTCATAGGATCATCTCAAGACAGATTGCGTAGCCACACGGCTTTGGATCGGATAGCGCGACACGATGAAATACCCGCCGGCGTCGTTGGGGTGGTCATATCCGGCCTTCTTGTCGGGCGCACCGTCATCACCGTAGATCTGACGTTCGAGCGCCTGCGTGAAGAGCGGGCATCGGTCGGTGTTGACCAGAAGCCGGCGTTCGCCGACGGTGTTGCAGAGCATCGCATTCATGCTGTTCACTCGGTCCCGAACGGCCGGGTTCGCGGCATCTACGCGGACGGTGAAACCCGCTTTACGCAGCAGCGAGATATCGGATTCGCTGGCCTTGCTCGTCTTCCGGTTATCACCCGAGGCGTCCGGGTACACCACCATGCTGAAGCCCGGATACTTCTCATGCAGCTTCTCGATCATCGCCGGCGTGTCGAAGACTTTCATCGTTTCATCCACTGCCACAGGCAATCCGTCGCGCACCACAAAGGTGACGGCCGCCATCTTGCCGACGTTGAAGTCCATGCCGACGTGCAGCACCTCGCCTGGGCGAATCACAGCGTCCGTATGGTTCGCCCGCCGATCGAAGCAGTAGTACACGACGCCGGCATAGTTTTCGAAGCTGGCCTCGTACTCCTGACGGAACGTGCGCGGGTCCATCTTGCGCCGCGCGGATTCAATTTCGTCAGCGGGCACATTGCCGCCTTCCAACGAGGTGTACAGCCAGCTCTTGTGATCCGGCTGGCGCCCGTCCTGTCCGTCCCGGTAGGTGTCATAGCAATGGTTAAAGCCCTTGGGCGTGCCGATGCGCAGAGCGTGCCCGCCCACGTGCGGCACGCCGTCAATCACATACCGGCAGGTCGACAACATGGGCCGCAGGACCTCTTCCCACGCCGCGTATTTGCAGTCGGCCCACTCATCGACCAAGACAAAGAACAAGCCGGAGCCGCGCAGATCGTCGTAGTTCTCTAGGCCCACGCAGCGAATCAGATGCCCCGTGGTCAATGTGATCAGCATGTCCGTTTCATTGGGCTTGCAGGCCCGCCAGCCGCCCGGGATAGCTTGCTTCAACCGGCGCCAGAAAACTCGGCGGGCCTGCTTCTGCGTCGGGGCGGCGTACCAGATCTCGTCTTCGACGCTCACGCCCCACTTCACCGCCAGGCGCGCTGCCCGGCGCATCTCGGCTTTGCCGAGGAAGGTCTTGCCGAATCGACGACCGCACACAGCATCCCTGAAGCGCGCATTCGGCTGCCAGCCCCACACATAGATGTTCGCCTGCTTGGGCGTCAGCGCCGCAGGCGCATCAAAGGACGGGATTGCCTGGCGCGGGCTCGTCGGGAGCAAGGACATATTCAGCTTGCTCCGGGACCTGGGTACTGGCAGTCGCCGGCTTCACCGGTTCCATGCGTCGATTCACATAAGCGTCGCCGACTTCCTTCGCAGCCTGTTCAAGGACCTGTAGGACCATGGCCATGTTGCGCATGCCTTCGGCTTTCGTGGCGATGCGCTGCAACGTCCGGAGGCGGTAGGCACGATGCGCGATGGGTATCTCCCCCGCGCTCTTTTTCAAGTTCTCTCGGGTCGAAAAGAATAGTTCGCGCCATTTCTTGGCCAAACTCCTGCCAGCCACTTTGGTTGGATCGTACTGCGCCACCTGACCACGGGGCACATCTACCCCAAATTCTTCGCGCACGGCCTCCGCGACCTGAGTCGGCGAGTCCCAACAGGCCAGAGCCTGAACGATGAAGTGCTTGTGTGCGTCAGTAAGCGTTGCCATGACCCAGATCCTGCCAGGCCGCTATGCTGCCCGAAGGCAGCAGCCGCAAGCTCGGGCGATGTTCAGCCGCTGAACGGCCGGCGTCTGAGCGGCTGCAGCGACTAGGCGCTGCACATCAGCCGACCCCCCGTAGCGCGCCACGACTCCCACAAACTCTTCCACGTCGTGCGCCACGATGCGCAGCTTCGGCCGTCCCAGCTTGTCAAATGCAGGCGCGCCGTAGGGGTCCTTGCTCTGCCCAACGTGGTAGAGCCCATGCTCGACCAGCGCGCAAAACTCCGCTTCAGTGCACCCGGCGCAGTAGTCCGCTGCAAGGGTGATGAGGAAGCCCGGCACCCGGCCGAACCACTCCATCATCTGCTGTTCTTGGCGCGCCTTCTGCCAGCCCCCTGCGCGGAACATGACCTGTTCGGCCTGGCCCAGCACAGTACGACCAGCCTTCTCAAAGGCGGTCGGCGCCCACAGGAAAGCCAGATCTGCGTCGATCAGGTGGGCGTGATCGGGGTTGTAGAGGGCGCCACCTTTTGCAAAGATCGTTTGCTCAACCCACACCGACAGTTCTGGCGCGGGATAAAAGCCACTACGCCCATCTGGGTGCGATGGTGGCCGTGGACGTTGTGTTTTGGCGGATGCCATATGTACCACCCACCGCGCGCCGAACGGTGGCGCCCGGAACAATAACTTGCCGGAATCAGCCGGCCGGAATACAAGTACGGTCAGGCGACCGCTAGGGCAACCGCCCACCGTCCGCGCTACGCCAGCCCAGCAAGGAGGGCTCCAATGAAGGACATTGACCTTGCTGCATTGCAAATTGCCTGCCGGAACTTGGCGAGAGGAGCCCTATGGTCAGAACAGGGAACACCTGAGATCGCGGTGGCGGAGCTTGCAGGCGAATTCATGCGTATTGCTTCTGCGCAGGCCGCCGACGTGATCGATTTCGGCCGAGATCCCAACATAACTACGCGCGCGATTAGATATCTGACTTATACCCATGTAATCCCGATCGGAAGCGATGCCAAATGGTGGTTTACCGAGATGCTTACTTGCCTTCTCGAACTGGCAGTTCCATCGATGATCCAGGTGCCCGAATCCAGTGCGTTCCTACTCGATGTGCAAGAAGGGATCGCGCAATCGACGGACCCGGGCGCTGGCTAGAGGCTTGATCTAAAACAGTCCGGCCGGCGCGGCGGCTACATCCCAACTAAAAATCAGGATTTCGCCCCGTTCCACGCCGCGACCACCGCCCACCGTGTAGCGAATGTCAGTCGCTTCGATGTGGAAACCATCGAAAGCGCGCCGGATATCCGGGTGATCGTTTAGGCTGACAATGGCGCGGCCCTGCAGCTTGCGCATGCGCGCCGCCATGTCCTCGTACTGTTCGAATCCAAATTGCACGCCGTAGCCCTCGGTCGCCCAATAGGGTGGGTCCATATAGAAGAGCGTATGCGGCCGGTCGTACATCTCCAGGCATTTTTGCCAGGGCAAGTTTTCGATGTAGGCCCCGGCCAGGCGCAGATGCGCCATCGACAGGTTCTCCTCGAGACGCAGCAAATTCAGGCCCGGCGGCGCCGTTGTGGCGGTACCGAAGGTCTGCCCGTCCACCTTGCCGCCGAACGCGTTCTGCTGCAGGTAGAAGAAGCGCGCCGCGCGCTGGATATCGGTCAGGGTCTCCGGCCTGGTGATCTGGAGCCACTTGAACACATCGCGGCTGGTCAGCGCCCATTTGAACTGGCGGACAAACTCCTCCAGATGGTGCTGCACCACGCGGTAAAGATTCACCAGCTCGCCGTTGACGTCATTCAGCACTTCCACCTTCGCCGGCGTCGGCCGCAGAAAGAAAAGCGCCGCACCACCCGCGAATGGCTCAACGTAGCATTCATGTGCCGGGAAGAACGGGAAAATACGATCGGCCAGGCGACGTTTGCCGCCCAGCCAAGGGATGATTGGGTTTGCCATGTAAGCGTGGAATTGTTACCTTAGCCCTCGCCTGTACAGGTGAGACGGCCTCGGGTCGCTCACGGCCCTAGTCCGTGGGTCGGCTGTCGGTCGAAGAGCTGCAACTCTTTGGCCGTCGCCGTCTTCTCTCCAACGAAAAACTCGCCGATCGCGATGGCCGATCCGGCACGTGCAACCTTGTCTAGGACACACCGATGCGCGTTTTGATAGTGGATGATGACAGTTCCACCGCAGAGCTCATTGCTGAATGCCTCCTAACTGAGAGCGATATCAGCGTTAAAACTGTCGGTGATGCACGCACAGCCTTGAGCGTTTCCTCTGAGTTCAATCCAGACGTCGTGCTTCTTGATGTCGAACTGCCGGACGCCTCTGGGCTAGTTCTAGCCGGTCAGCTACGAGCGCTCTCTCCGCATGCTCGCATCATTGTCCTGAGTGGCCTGTCATCGAGTCACGGGATGGACAATTTACCCCCCGACGTTGATGCATATTTGGTCAAGCCTGTGGACTTTGACGTATTGCACGAACAAGTCCGCCTCACACGTTAAGTGCACTGCCCGCGGAAAGCAAAACGCCCCGGCGAATGGCCGAGGCGTTCATTTAGGGCGAACTTGCTACGAGTCTGGCGAAATTCTGACTCTTTTGTCCGGCGCAGTCAAGCACGCTATGCACTTCACCCTCTCAAAATATCTTTCGTAGCTACGCCATCTCAGGGCATGAAAGTTGCTCCCCATGATGCGCTCGCACTCCTGCGATTGCGATTCCAAGGGGATTTCTATGAAAGCACTTTGCTGGCACGGTAAACATGACGTGCGCTACGACACTGTTCCCGATCCTGTTCTGGAACATCCGCGCGATGCGATTATCAAGGTGAGCGCATGCGCGATTTGCGGCTCCGACCTTCACCTGTTTGACGGATTCATGCCGGAAATGAAATCCGGCGACGTGATGGGCCATGAATTCATGGGCGAAGTGGTGGACGTAGGCCCAGAGGCCAAAAACCTGAAAGTGGGCGATCGCGTAGTGATCCCCTTCACCATCACCTGCGGACAATGTGATCAGTGTGTAAAGGGCAACTTCTCCGCTTGCGAGCGCACCAATAGGAATGCCGACAAAGCGGCCAAGATGTTCGGTCACACGACAGCAGGACTCTTCGGCTATAGCCACTTGACCGGGGGCTATGCAGGAGGCCAAGCGGAATATGTCCGCGTCCCGTTTGCTGATTCCACCCATGTTGTGGTCCCGCCCGAACTCTCCGACGAGCAAGTCCTTTTCCTGGGAGACATATTTCCGACAGGATGGCAGGCTGCTCTTCAGTGCGAAATCGAACCTACTGATACCGTCGCAATTTGGGGAGCCGGGCCGGTCGGACAGATGGCTATCCGCAGTGCCATTCTGTTGGGCGCCAGGCAGGTAATCTGCATCGACAGCGTGCCCGAGCGCCTCAGGATGGCTGTAGAGGGCGGAGCAGTCGCCATTAACTTTGAAAAGGAAAGTGTGGTCGAGCGCCTCAAGGAACTGACGCACGGAAAAGGGCCGGAAAAGTGCATAGACGCGGTCGGGATGGAATCCCATTCCAGCAGCACGATGGAACAAGCCTACGACCGCGTCAAACAAGCGGTTGGAGCTGAAACCGACAGACCGCACGTGTTGCGGGAGATGATCTATGTGTGCCGGCCGGCGGGCGTGCTATCCATTCCAGGCGTCTACGGTGGGATGATCGACAAAATTCCCTTCGGTGCTTCCATGAACAAGGGCTTGACCTGGCGAATGGGCCAAACACACGTTCGGCGTTGGACGGACGACCTGCTCCAGCTGATCATCGACGAGAAAATTGATCCTTCATTCGTCATCACGCACCGTGCCAGCCTTCAGGCCGGGCCGGAAATGTACAAGACCTTTCGGGACAAGAAGGACGCTTGCATTAAAGTTGTTTTGACGCCTTAGGCACAAATGGCTGCATTCCCCATGTTAGCCCTGGCGGATAGAAGAGTCCGCCAGCAAAGGACTGCTTAACATCAGGGGCTCGCTGGCGGCAGACGTTTGTGCTCGGTCGCCTCATATTGCCGGCGAATAATGGCCTCGGCATGAGCGGATACGGGTTCGCCTTCCAAGAAAGCGTCTATTTCGTCGTATGTCACGCCAAAGGCTTCCTCGTCTGGGCGTAATGGCGAAAGCGACTCGAGGTCGGCGGTAGGCACCTTTATGATCAACTCGGCAGGAGCGCCAAGGAGGAGAGCCAAGGAGCGAACCCGCCGCTTCGTTAATCCGGCGAGGGGAACGAGATCGGCCGCCCCATCGCCATGCTTGGTGAAGAAGCCCATCACCGCCTCTGCTGCCTGATCGGTTCCAATCACAAGGCAGTCCAAAGCCCCCGCGATCGCATACTGCGTCACCATACGCTGACGAGCTTTGATGTTGCCGACCACGAAATCCTCCACCGCTTCATCTTTGAAGGCGAGACCAGCAGAGGTCAACGCGTCACGTTGTGCATCTACGGCTGGCTTAATATCCACGCGAATCCGGTGGTCGGGTGCGACAAATTCGAGCGCCTTTGCGGCGTCATGTTCATCCTGTTGTTCGCCGTGCGGCAAACGGACGCCTACAAAAATTGCCTTTCGACCACCGCTGCGCACTCGTTCCACCGCCAGTTGAGCCAGCCGGCCCGCGACCAACGAATCCACTCCGCCGCTGATTCCCAGCACATACCCGGATTTATTTGACGTCTGCAAGTAGGCTTGAAGAAAACTTATCCTTGTCTCAAGTTCCGCGGCAACATTGAAAACACGGGCCACGCCCAGCGCCCGAGCGATTGCTGAATTGTCATTTCGAGTGCTGCCACTTCGATTCATAGTTCGATCCCCAATGAATGACGTCCCTATCTGCTGCGGTCTAACTGGTGCTCGACGAAGTGCTCCATAATCCCCAGCAATGCGAACTCCGCGCTAGCCTCGCGTATGCCATTGCGCCCCCCTGAGAACTGTCGAGTTGCGGTGTACACCACCGGACTGGCATCCGCCCGACCTCGTTTAAAGACCCAGGCGTAACACTGCGTTCCGCTGGGAATTCGGTCATCAACCGCGTCGGTCACCCCGGTGTTAGCCACTGCCACGTTGGCACGACTTTTGCGCGCAGCACCAAGCGCCATATCAAGGGCGACAGCTTCGCTCGTCAGATTATGGGCCGACAGGGTCGACTGCGGCACTCCCAGACACCGCCGCTTTGCCTCAACCGAATAAACAACAAACGCGCAATCTAAAAGCTGGCCGGCCCCGGGGACGTCCGCTAGCTTTGCGGCGATTAGCCCCGCCGTGCACGACTCCGCTGTGACCAACGTAAGATTGTTCTCGAGCATGAATCTAGCGACTCGCTGAATGGCATTCATTGCTTTGCTCCGGACGGCTGGAAAAACATGTAGCAACTCACATGCCCGATGCGGCGCTCTTTTACTATCGGGGCAGAAAACTGGCCGATTAGCCTCACACCTGGATAACGGGCGCCGGCCCTGATCTGCAAACGAATGCCAGCTTGTTCCCTTCCGGGTCACGACAGTACGCGGCGAAAAAGTCTCCCGCGTAATGTGGCCGCAGCCCCGGTGGCCCTTCGTCGGTTCCATCAAGCCCCAGTGCCACCACCCAACATTCGCGGACGGTGTGCTCATTCGCAGCTTCGAAGCTCACTTGGGTGCCATTGCCCCATGTCGCGGGCAATCCATTGAACGGTGGCGCTACCACGAACGACGGCCATCGCTGGCCGGGGCGTCCCCAGATCACGCCCGCCGGGCCGGCGCTTTCAATTGAGTTCCGGCGCTGCAGACCGAGCGGTGCCAGCACCGCATCGTAAAACGCCACCATCTTTTCCCAATCCCGAGCGCCGACCTGTATGTGCGTGAACATCTGATCTCCTATTGCGGGGTTGGTCAGCTAAACGCCTAGACACCTATTGGTAGCAACGCACGTACCCAAACTTCCTGCGCTCCCTTGGATGGGCCCTGACCATGTGGACACGCGGCAAAGACCAGAATGCAAAGCCCTCAAAAGATTATTGTCGGCTTTCGGGGGCTTCAAACTCCAATCAGAATCGACAGCGCAAAACTCAGTCGCCCGCGCTGCCTGTGATGGGCAACACGATGCCGGTTATATAGCTGGCACATACGGGAGATGCCAAAAACACATAGGCGGGTGAAATTTCCTCCGGTTGCGCCGGGCGACCGAAGTCGGTGTGCGCACCGAATTCCTTGATTGCCTTTGGACTTTGATCCGCGGGATTCAAAGGCGTCCAAACAGGCCCCGGCGCCACGGCGTTCACCCGCACCCCGCGGTCGGCCAAATTGGCCGCAAGCGAACGTGTGAAAGCATGGATAGCGCCCTTCGTCGATGAATAGTCGAGTAGCTTCGCGCTGCCTCGCAGACCCGTGACCGACCCCGTATTGACGATGGAGGCCCCTGCTGCCAGATGCGGCAATGCAGCGCGCGCCATGTAGAAATACCCTGTGATGTTGGTGCGTAGTGTTTTGTCCCACTTTTCGTCGCTGATATCGGTCAACGCGTCCGAATGCTGTTGGTACGCCGCGTTGTTAACCAGCACGTCCAGCTTGCCAAAAGCTTCGACGGCCTGGGCGACGGCGTCTTTGCAGAACTTTGCATCTTGCACGTCGCCAGCAATGAGCAGGCAACGGCGTCCTTCTGCTTCCACTGCCTTCCGAGTGTCTTCTGCATCTTCGTGTTCGTCCAAATAGACGACAGCGACATCTGCGCCTTCTCGCGCAAACAGCACACTGACGGCTCGACCGATACCCGAATCCCCACCCGTGACAATGGCAACCATGTTTTGCAGTTTTCCGCTTCCCCGATAGTCTGGCGCCTGATACTGGGGTTTAAGCACCATATCGCCTTCATTGCCGGGCTTGCTCAAATGTTGATCGGGCATCGGCGGAGTGGGATGTTGCCGAGTGCCTGTACTTTTGGGTTTGCTCATCGGAATCTCTCCTAACAGCGCGGACGGCGCCTCCACTATCTGTCCGCAAACGCTGTTCCTATCCGATGAGCAATTCCCCGCGGACGACAGTGGCTGCGACATCCCGCCTATCGATCGACACTGCATTCCGGAGGCGAACGTCGGACAGCGGCGTGCTGCGCATCGCGACGCAGCGTCAATATTTGCCCATCGCTGTAGAAACTTCACTTCACGGTGCCAGCCCACTGACGTCGTCGCTTACGAGGGTCACGATGCCAGCTTCACCCATCTCGCGTTCAAGCCTCGCGAGCGCGCCCGCCCGCTCGTGCACAGCTAATTCTCGCCCTCGCCTGCCGGATTCAGCCACTCCGACACGACCCGGGCGCTCTCCGCGCCCTCGAGGCCCGTGGGGTGCTGCGCCCGCAGCAGATGAAAGCCGATGCTGTCGCCGAGAGTCCGTCCAACAGCTTAACGATGAAAACGGCCTGCGCGTGCCACTCATGCGGCGACAGGCCGGATAACTCCCTACGCTCATACGTTGCATTGAACCGGTCCCGCAATGCCTCCTTTCGGCCACAAACTGCCGGTCACATGCGCTCTTAAACCAGCATCGACTGCTGAACGAAGATACCCGCCATCGCTCCTTGCCATGCCGCCGTAGTAACCGAGGGGATGCCGGGGTTGGCAAGGTCACCGGCTGCGTAGATGCCCGGCATGCTGGTTTCACGGCGCTCGTCGGTCTTAAGCGCGATGCCGGTTGGCGTATTGACCGTGGCAAGGCCCAGCGCGTCGTGCAGGTTTACGGACGGCTTGTTGCGCGGATGCGCGAACAGGATGTCGACCGCGACATCGGGGCCGATATCGAGCTTGATGGTGGCACCATGGCTCCCGTGACGTGCGATTTCGGTGATCCAGCCATCAACGAGAGGGACCTTCCGGCCCGCCAGATCGGCCCGTGTGTCGGCAGTGATGTCGTGACCGTTGCCGAAGACGGTCAACCTGTCGGTCCAATCGTGAAACAGCCTGACCTGATTCATCGACTGCGGGCCGGACCAGACGAGGCCCCAATGCTGGTCAGCAACTTCGAAGCCGTCGCAATAGGGGCATGGGATGACGGATGAGCCCCAGTTCTCGGCAAAGCCCGGAACATCAGGCATCTGATCGACGACACCATAGCTCAGGATTACGCGGCGAGTCCTCAACCTTTCGTGATCGTCAGTGATGACGCGGAAATCGTCGACGGCGCCAGACACGCTCTCGGCCCGCGCAGTGACCAGGCTGATAGTTGGATAGCGCGCCAGTTGTCGCCGCGCTTCGATTAGGATGTCCAGCGGCGGCTTGTGGTCGTGGCCGAGCATGCCATGCGAGTGGCCTGCAAAGCGGTTGCGCGGCCGACGGGTATCGAGAACGGTGACCGTGCGGCGGGCCCGGCCGAGTTGCAGCGCGGCGGCGAGGCCGGCAAAGCTGCCTCCGATGATGATGACGTCTTTCATGATGATGGATTCCGTGTTGTGGATGGAGGGTTGGACTGGGCGTGGTGTGCAGCATCGTCCCGCGATACGCGTTTGATACGGTCAGCGAGCAAGGCTTCGCCATTAGCAAGAGAGTTGCGCAAGGCAGTATTGACCCGCCCGACAATGCCATCGATAACGGTGAGCGCCAGGGCAAAGCCTCCCCGCGCCTTGCAAATTGCGATACTTGATGGTATCGTAATTGGAGAATTTGAATACTGTCAAGTACTGGAATTGCCGTGACCGAAAACAGCCAGGGCCGGCGCGGCCGGCCCGCCAACGCAGCGCTTCGCCAAACGATCGTCGACGCCGCCGGCGAACTCTTTGTGGAATTGGGATTTCAAGCGACGACCATGGACAAGGTCGCGCAGAGGGCGCAGATATCCAAACTCAGCATCTATCGGCACTTCGAGAACAAGGAGGCGCTGTTCAGCGCGGCCATGGTGGCTCACTGCCATCAATTTGCACCCCTGGCCCTTTCTGACAGTGTCGGCGGTTCGGCCGAAGATCAGCTCATGGCGGTGGGATCAATTCTGCTTCGCACGCTGTTAAGCCCGGACGTCCGTAGTGTCGAAGCCATGGTTTTGGCCGACAAGACGAATCAAAAGTCGTTAAGCAAGCTCCATTACGAAGCCGGGCCCGCCCATGTCATCGCCCAAATCGAGGCCGTGCTGCATAAGTTGCACGCGAAAGCGATTCTGAACGTACCCGATGCTCGCCGATCCGCCCGCTTGTTTGCCGCGCTTTTCAAAGGATCAGATCTTCTGCTTATCGCACGCTTCGATGAGG
>Ga0256886_1000132_pt1 | contig 12209 bp, 20 predicted proteins | sample MC6MC0494MT_FD_186342 | JGI IMG/M metagenome (GOLD analysis project Ga0256886, IMG submission 186342) | Metatranscriptome of enriched soil aggregate microbial communities from Iowa State University, Ames, United States - MC6-MC0494-MT... | ecosystem: Environmental > Terrestrial > Soil >... | reverse complement strand
TGGGCGCGCTCCACGAAAACGATCAGCGCGATGACGCCGATTGCCACGATAACGACCATGAGGATGAGCGTCGTCGACAGCGCACCGGTGCGGCCGAGTTCCAGCGTGCCGGCAAGCGCCTTGGGCAGACCTGCGGCAATACCGGCAAAGATGATGAGCGAAATACCGTTGCCGATGCCGCGCGAGGTAATCTGTTCGCCAAGCCACATCAGGAACATCGTGCCGCCGAGCAGCGTGATGACGGTGGAAATACGGAAGAACAGGCCAGGATCGACCACGAGGCCGTTGCCACTCTCAAGGCCGACAGCGATGCCGTAGGCCTGCAGGGTGCCAAGCAGTACCGTGCCGTAGCGCGTGTACTGGTTGATGATCTTGCGTCCGGCTTCGCCTTCCTTCTTCAACGCTTCGAGCGAAGGCACGACCGAGGTCATGAGCTGCACGATGATCGAAGCGGAGATGTAAGGCATGATGCCGAGGGCGAAGATCGCCATACGCTCGACTGCGCCACCCGCAAACATGTTGAAAAGACCGAGAATACCGTTGGCCTGGCCACGGAAGGCCTGCGCATAGGCTTCGGGGTTCAGACCCGGAAGCGGAATGTGGGTACCAAGACGGTAGACGAGAAGTGCGGCAAGAGTAAACCAGAGACGCTTTTTCAGATCCTCCGCCTTAGCGAAGGTCGAAAAATTCAGGTTCGAAGCCAGTTGTTCCGCTGCTGAAGCCATAAATTTCTCCGAATGACCCTTGCCGGCCAGCGAAACCGGCCAATGCGGAAAGGTCTAAAAATACCGGTTCAAAAACGGGCTTCGGACGAACACGGCGTTGCGCCGCCATCATGCCTCACCCTGTTTTTTTATGTCCTATCCCCTCCCTCAAGGAAGTTCAAGAACTGTGAGGCTCTCCCTGCGGCACTTTATGCCGCATGTGGCGCGCATAACAGCTGCACCGCGAAGAGTTTGCCATGATGCCACAATAAATCGATTTAAATCGAGAGCACCATAAGCCAGGGAGCGCAAACGCCCGGAGCGACTATGCCCCGGGCGTCTGAAGTCTATATATTACTCGGAAGCTTCAGCTGCAACTGCGAGAAGCTTGATAGAGCTGCCGGCCTTCTCAATCTTTTCGAGTGCAGGCTTGGAAGCGCCGGCAACTTCAAAAGCAACCTTGCTCGTCAGTTCGCCGTCAGCGAGAATGCGAACGCCGTCCTTGGTGCGACGGATAACGCCAGCAGCCTTGAGAGCAGCAGCATCGATCGTTGCGGAAGCGTCGAGCTTCTTGGCGTCGATGGCGGTCTGAATGCGGCCGAGCGATACAACAGCAAATTCGGAAGCGAAAATGTTGTTGAAACCGCGCTTCGGAAGACGACGGTAGATTGGCATCTGACCGCCTTCAAAACCGTTGATGGCAACGCCCGAACGAGCCTTCTGACCCTTCACACCGCGACCACCGGTCTTGCCCTTGCCGGAACCGATACCGCGACCTACGCGGATACGGTCCTTGGTGGAGCCTTCGTTGTCTCTGATTTCATTGAGTTTCATGATAGGTTACTCCGTCTCACTTCTCGTCAACGACGCGAACGAGATGCTGGACCGCACGGATCATGCCGCGAACCGCAGGAGTATCTTCCAGGGTGCGCTGACGGTGCATCTTGTTGAGACCCAGACCGACCAGCGTCTGACGCTGGATTGCCGGGCGGCGGATAGGGCTGCCGATCTGTTCGACCGTAACAGTCTTTTTGGCTTCAGTAGTCTTCTTGGCCATGATCCAGCTCCTTATTCTTCAGAAGCGTTGCCGGAAGCGGCACGACGAGACTGAAGGGTCGCATACTTGAGACCACGCTGTGCAGCGATGTCCTTAGGATGAACCTGATGCTTCAGAGCGTCGAACGTTGCGCGAACCATGTTGTACGGGTTCGAAGAACCGGTCGACTTGGCAACAACGTCATGAACGCCCAGCGTTTCGAAAACAGCGCGCATCGGACCACCGGCGATGATACCGGTACCGGCCTTGGCCGAACGCAGCAGAACCTTGCCTGCGCCGTGACGGCCATTGACGTCGTGATGCAGCGTGCGGCCATCGCGCAGCGGAACGAAGATCAGATCGCGCTTTGCGCTCTCGGTTGCCTTACGGATGGCTTCCGGAACTTCGCGAGCCTTGCCGTGACCGAAGCCAACGCGGCCCTTCTGGTCGCCGACGACGACGAGAGCGGCGAAGCCAAAGCGACGGCCACCCTTAACAACCTTTGCAACGCGGTTGATCGCGACCAGCTTGTCGACGAATTCGCTATCGCGTTCTTCACGGTTCTGGCGGTCGTCGCGAGAACCTCTTTTTTCCTGTGCCATTGTCCTTGTCCTTTTTCTTTTACGGGTGGAACGGCAAACGAAAAGACCACCGGCCTCGATGAAGAGACCCGCATGGTCCGGTGAAATTCCGCCCGGATCGTTGTCAGGGCGGAAACTGCAGCGCCGCGTGTCGAAACCGACACGCAAAGGACGCTGCAGGATCTTGAGTGGTGCGTGACCCTTTCTCTCGATTGCGAACAATCGAAAGGGTCAAGCACTCAGAAGTTCAGACCGCCTTCGCGGGCAGCTTCTGCCACAGCCTTGATACGGCCGTGATAGATGAATGCGCCACGGTCGAATACGACATCCTTGACGCCAGCCTTGACGCCACGCTCTGCCACCAGCTTGCCTACGACAGCTGCTGCTGCAACGTCGGCGCCGGTCTTGAGCGAGCCGCGCAGATCGGCTTCGAGCGTGGAGGCAGACGCAAGCGTCTTGCCAGCAACGTCATCGATGATCTGAGCGTAGATGTTCTTCGACGAGCGATGAACCGACAGGCGCGGGCGGCCATTGGCAACCGCCTTGATCTGGCGGCGCACACGGCTCGCGCGACGTGCAAGTGCTTCTTTCCTGCTAGCCATTTCGCGTGATCCTTACTTCTTCTTGCCTTCTTTGCGGACGATACGCTCTTCAGCGTACTTCACGCCCTTGCCCTTGTAGGGCTCGGGACCACGGTATTCGCGGATTTCCGCGGCAACCTGGCCAACCTGCTGCTTGTTGATGCCGGAAACGATGATTTCCGTCGGCTTCGGAACGGCAATGGTGATGCCGACCGGAGGCTCGTAAACTACATCGTGGCTGAAACCGAGAGCCAGCTGCAGGTTCTTGCCCTGCAGGGCGGCACGGTAACCGACGCCGTTGATTTCGAGCTTGCGTTCGTAGCCGTCCTTAACACCCTTGAAGATGTTCTCGATCATCGTGCGGGACATGCCCCACTTCGAACGAGCTTCCTTGGTGTTGTTGGCCGGCGTTACGGAAACGCCATTATCTTCGAGTTTCAGCTGGATGTCGTCATTAGCGACGAAAAACAGTTCACCCTTCGGGCCCTTAGCAGTGACCTTCTGGCCGTCGACATTGGCCGTAACACCTGCTGGAACCTGAACGGGCTTTTTACCGATACGAGACATTGTTCAATCCTGTCTGTTCGTTATGGAGATCCGTGCTCGGGTCTTAGAAGACCGAGCAAAGAACCTCGCCACCAACGTTCTGTTCGCGAGCTTGGTGATCGGCCATCACGCCCTTCGGGGTCGAAAGGATGGTGATGCCGAGGCCGTTCGCGACCTGCGGAATGGACTTAACCGAGACATAAACTCGGCGGCCCGGCTTGGAAACGCGGCCGATCTCACGGATCACGGACGCGCCTTCGTAGTACTTCAGTTCGATCGTGAATTCGGCCTTGCCGTTTTCGAAATCGACCTTGGAATAACCGCGAATGTAGCCTTCAGCCTGCAGCACGTCGAGAACGCGTGCGCGGAGGCTGGAAGCAGGCGTGCTTACCGAAGACTTACGGCGAGCAGCACCATTGCGGATGCGGGTGAGCATATCACCCAAAGGATCAGTCATGGTCATGTGCCCGTCTCCTTACCAGCTCGACTTGACAATGCCCGGCACCTTGCCGGAATTGCCCAGCTCACGAAGCGCGATACGCGACATCTTGAGTTTGCGATAGAACGCGCGCGGACGGCCCGTTACTTCGCAGCGGTTGCGGATACGCGTCTTCGAGCCGTCACGCGGCAGCGAAGCGAGCTTCAGAGTGGCCTTGAACCGGTCTTCGATCGGAAGGGACTGGTTCATCACGATCGCCTTCAGTGCAGCCCGCTTGGTGGCCTGCTGGGCGACCGACTTGCGGCGGCGCTTGTTCTTTTCAACTGCGCTTGTTTTCGCCATATCGGAGTTCCTTTTCTACGCTCGTCGTTACGGTTAGTGACGGAACGGGAAGTTGAACTCTGTAAGCAGAGCCCGTGCTTCGTCGTCCGACGTCGCCGTCGTGCAAACGATGATGTCCATGCCCCACATCTGATCAACCTTATCGTAGTTGATCTCAGGGAACACAATGTGTTCCTTGATGCCCATGGCGAAGTTGCCACGGCCGTCAAAGCTCTTCGGGTTCAGACCCCGGAAGTCGCGAACGCGCGGCAGCGCGATGTTGACCAGGCGATCAAGGAATTCATACATGCGGGCGCCACGAAGGGTAACCTTCGCACCGATCGGCATGCCTTCGCGAACCTTGAAACCAGCGATCGAGTTGCGAGCGCGGGTAACAACCGGCTTCTGGCCGGCAATCGCAGCCAGGTCACCGGCAGCAATGGTTGGCTTCTTGGAGTCGGCAGTTGCCTCGCCAACACCCATGTTGATCACGATCTTTTCAAGCTTCGGGATCATCATCACGTTGGCGTAGGAGAACTTCTCCTGCATGGCGCCACGGATACGGGAAACGTACTCCGTCTTGAGACGCGGCTCGTACTTATCAGCCATCGATCACTTCTCCCGAACGCTTGGCCACGCGGACCTTCTTGCCGTCTACAACAGTAAAGCCAACGCGGGTCGGCTTGCCATCCTTATCGACGATGGCAATGTTGGAGATGTGCAAGGACGCTTCCTTGTTGATGATGCCAGCTTCCTGAGCCTGGGTCTGGCGCTGGTGACGCTTCACCATGTTAACGCCACGCACAACGGCCCGATCTTCCTTCGGCAAAACCTGGATTACTTCGCCGGTACGGCCCTTGTCCTTACCGGTCAATACGACAACGTTGTCGCCTTTACGAATTTTCTGCATCGCATACGCTCCTTACAGTACTTCCGGAGCCAGCGAGATGATCTTCATGTGGTTCTTGGCGCGAAGTTCGCGCGGAACCGGTCCGAAGATACGGGTGCCGATGGGCTCTTTCTTGTTGTCGATAAGAACGGCTGCGTTGTTATCGAAACGGATGACGCTGCCGTCAGCGCGACGGATGTCCTTGGCGGTGCGAACGACAACCGCCTTCATCACATCGCCCTTCTTGACGCGGCCGCGCGGAATAGCTTCCTTGATGGAAACGACAATAATGTCGCCAACAGAAGCATATTTGCGCTTCGAGCCGCCCAGCACCTTGATGCACATGACACGACGTGCGCCGGAATTATCCGCCACGTCGAGGTTTGTTTGCATCTGAATCATGTCAGGTCGCCTTCTTGTTGTTACCGGAACGGTTGGGCAAACTCTCCCGAGTGAGCCCCCTGCCCCAGCTTATGAATGTCTCTTTTTTTGCGCGGAAATGTCGTGACAGGGTGGTTTCCCGAAGGACCTTCCGTGCGCATCAAAGCAAAAGACGCTCGATTCACGAGCGTCCTTGCGGTGCTTCATACAGTATTTCGCGCCAAGTACAAGAGACCTGGCGCGATTCTGATGAAATTAAGCCTGGGCGGAAACGACCGTCCAGCGCTTGTCCTTGGAGATCGGTGCGCATTCCTCGATGGAAACGACATCGCCGACCTTATACTGATTGTTTTCGTCGTGTGCCTTGTACTTCTTCGAACGGCGAACGGTCTTCTGGAGCAGCGGGTGAGCGAATCGGCGCTCAACCCGGACTACAACAGTCTTCTCGTTCTTGTCGGACACTACGACGCCCTGCAGAATGCGTTTCGGCATATTATTTTTCCTTAGGCCTTGGCTTCTGCCGCCTTCTGGCGGGCAATGGTTTTAACGCGGGCGATGTCCTTGCGGACTTCGTTGATGCGCGAGGACTTCTCCAGCTGGCCAGTCGCCTTCTGGAAGCGCAGGTTGAACTGCTCCTTCTTCAGATCGGCGAGCTTGTCCTTGAGCTGGTCGGCGCTGAGGCCGCGAACTTCATCGGCTTTCATGTGCCTTGCTCCTTACTCTGCGATGCGCTGTACGAAGCGCGTCTTGACCGAGAGCTTGGCAGCGCCGAGACGAAGCGCCTCGCGGGCGATCTCCTCGGACACACCGTCGATCTCGAACATCATACGACCGGGCTTGACCTTGCATGCCCAGTATTCGACCGAACCCTTGCCCTTACCCATACGAACTTCGGTCGGCTTTGCCGTTACCGGAACGTCTGGGAATACGCGGATCCACACACGACCTGCGCGCTTCATGTAACGCGTGATCGCGCGGCGGGCCGCTTCGATCTCGCGTGCGTTCACGCGGTTCGGTTCCTGCGACTTCAAGCCGAATTCACCGAATGCCAGGTCAAAGCCGCCCTTGGCGACGCCCTTGATGCGTCCCTTGAACTGCTTGCGGTACTTAGTACGCTTTGGCTGCAACATTTTCTTACTTCTCCGAGCTTATCTTTCGCCAGCGTCAATCAAGCGTTTTCGCGACGACGATCGGGACGATCGCCACGCTCACGGCTTGCAGGGCCCTGAGCATCGCCTTCGAGACCACGACGTTCAGAAGCCATCGGATCGTGCTCAAGGATTTCGCCCTTGAAGATCCAGACCTTGATGCCGCAGATGCCGAACGCGGTTTCCGCTTCAGCTGTGCCGTAGTCGATGTCCGCACGCAGCGTGTGCAGCGGAACGCGTCCTTCGCGGTACCATTCGGTACGAGCGATTTCGGCGCCACCGAGACGGCCACCGCAGGTGATCTTGATGCCTTCGGCGCCAAGACGCATTGCGGACTGAACCGAACGCTTCATCGCACGGCGGAAAGCCACGCGGCGCTCGAGCTGCTGGGCGATCGACTGAGCGACGAGAGTCGCGTCGATTTCCGGCTTGCGCACTTCAACGATGTTGAGGTGCGTTTCGGAGTTGGTCATCTCGGAAAGCTTCTTGCGAAGCTTCTCGATGTCCGCGCCCTTCTTGCCGATGATGAGACCCGGACGAGCCGAATGGATCGTAACGCGGCACTTCTTGTGCGGACGCTCGATGACCACCTTGGCGATACCGGCCTGCTTGAGTTCCTTGATCAGGTAAGCCCGGATCTTCAGGTCTTCATGCAGCAGCTTGCCGTATTCAGCGGTGTCAGCGTACCAGCGGCTATCCCAGGTACGGTTGATGCCGAGGCGGAAGCCGATCGGATTGATTTTCTGACCCATTATGCGGCCTCCCCTTTTTCCTCAACTTCACGAACAACGATCGTGAGGTGAGAGAACGGCTTTTCAATGCGGGATGCACGACCACGGCCACGAGCGTGAAAACGCTTCATGGTGATGGACTTGCCAACATAGGCCTCGGCGACGACGAGAGCGTCGACGTCGAGGTCATGGTTGTTTTCCGCATTGGCAATCGCAGATTCGAGCGTCTTCTTGACGGTCCCTGCGATGCGCTTGCGGGAGAATTCGAGCTCGGCGAGAGCGCGATCAACCTTCTTGCCACGGATAAGAGCGGCAACCAGGTTCAGTTTCTGGGGGCTGACGCGGAGCGTACGGGCAATGGCCTGAGCCTCATTGTCCTTCAGCCGGCGTTCGGTCTTAGCCTTCGCCATGATTACTTCCTCTTTGCCTTCTTGTCCGCGCCGTGACCGTAATAGGTACGGGTCGGAGAGAATTCACCGAACTTGTGTCCGACCATGTCTTCATTGACAGAGACGGGCACATGCTTGCTGCCGTTGTAGACGCCAAACGTCAATCCGACGAACTGCGGCAGGATCGTGGAGCGACGGCTCCAGATCTTGATTACTTCATTGCGTCCGCTTTCGCGCACCTTCTCAGCCTTAGTGAGAAGATAGCCGTCAACAAACGGACCTTTCCAAACTGAACGAGCCACTTGAGACTTCTCCTCTTACTTCTTGCGCTGATGGCGCGAACGCATGATGAACTTGTCGGTCGACTTGTTCGAACGGGTGCGCTTGCCCTTCGTGGGTTTACCCCACGGAGTAACCGGGTGACGACCACCCGACGTGCGACCTTCACCACCACCGTGCGGGTGGTCGACCGGGTTCATGACGACGCCGCGAACGTGCGGACGCTTGCCACGCCAACGCGAACGACCGGCCTTGCCGTCGTTGGTGTTGCCGTGATCGGAGTTCGAAACTGCGCCGATCGATGCGAGGCAGGAGCCGTGCACCAGACGCTGTTCGCCCGAGTTGAGACGCAGGATAGCCATACCGGCATCGCGGCCGACGAGCTGGACGTACGTACCGGCGGAGCGGGCAATCTGACCGCCTTTACCTGGCTTCATCTCGACGTTGTGGATGATCGAACCGACCGGAATGTACTGAAGCGGCATGGTGTTGCCGGGCTTCACGTCCACTGCCTTGTCGGAGGCGATCACCTTGTCACCGGCAGCGAGACGCTGTGGCGCGAGAATGTAAGCCTGTTCGCCGTCGGTATACGTAACCAGCGCGATGAACGCGGTGCGGTTGGGGTCGTATTCCAAACGTTCAACGGTGCCTTCAACGTCGAACTTGCGACGCTTGAAGTCCACCAGACGGTAGGTCCGCTTGTGACCACCACCCTGGAACCGGACGGTGATCCGGCCCTGGTTGTTGCGGCCACCCTTGGAGCTGAGGCCCTGGGTGAGAGCCTTTACCGGCTTGCCCTTGTAGAGCGAAGCGCGGTCCACGATAACCAGCTGACGCTGGCTTGGCGTGGTCGGATTGAAACTTTTCAATGCCATATTCTTGTTCCCTTTTGGGTCTTTGCCCGCTTGGGCCTAACCTTTAGAGTCCGGTGGACACGTCGATGGATTGACCTTCGGCGAGCGTAACGACGGCTTTCTTGACGTCTTTCAGCTTACCGGCGAACCCACGGAAACGACGGGTCTTACCCTTGCGGATAAGCGTGTTCACAGCCGTGACTTTGACGCCGAAGAGAGCTTCCACGGCAGCCTTGATTTCAGGCTTGGAAGCGCTTTTGGCGACGTTGAATACGACCTGGTTCTGTTCGGATACCAGCGTCGACTTTTCCGTGATCGAAGGAGATACGATCACATCGTAGTGGCGAAGATCCGTCATTTGAACCGCTCCTCCAGAGCCTCTACAGCAGCCTTGGAAAGCACGAGCTTACCACGACGCAGGATGTCGTAAACATTGATGCCCTGAACCGGCAGAACGTCCACATTCGGGATGTTCTGAGCTGCGAGCTTGAAGTTGCCATCAAGTTCTGCGCCACCGATAACGAGAGCGTTGGTCAGGCCAAGCGAAGCGAAGCTGCCCAGCAGAGCCTTGGTCTTTGCTTCGGACGCGACGAGCTGATCGACGATGATCAGATCTTCAGCCTTCAGCTTTGCAGACAGGGCGTGACGCAGAGCAAGCGCGCGAACCTTCTTGGGAAGGTCGTGTGCGTGGCTGCGAACGACCGGGCCGTGGGCCTTGCCGCCGCCGCGGAACTGCGGTGCGCGAGCCGAATGGTGACGAGCGCGGCCCGTACCCTTCTGCTTGTACATCTTCGCACCAGTACGGGAAACTTCCGCACGGGTCTTGGTCTTGTGCGTTCCCTGCTGCTTCTTTGCAAGCTGCCAGCGAACCATACGGGCCAGGATATCCTGACGGGGATCGAGGCCGAAAATCTCGTCCGACAGAGAAACCTTGCCGGCGTCTTTTCCCTCGAGGGTCTTGACGTTCAATTCCATGATAAGGCTCCCTTACTTCGCGGCCGACTTGACGGCGTCGCGGACGATGATCCAGGCGCCCTTGGAACCGGGAACTGCACCCTTAACGAGGATCAGGCCACGGTCTTCATCGGTCGAAACGACTTCGAGGTTCTGGGTCGTAACGCGCGTCTGACCCATATGACCAGCCATGCGCTTGCCCTTCCACACGCGGCCCGGATCCTGGTTGTTACCAGTCGAACCGTGCGCACGGTGCGATACGGAGTTACCGTGCGAAGCGCGACCACCACCGAAGTTGTGACGCTTCATAGCACCGGCAAAACCCTTACCGATCGTGGTTCCCGTTACGTCGACCAGCTGGCCGGCCTGAAAATGAGTTGCGGTCAGTGTTGCACCGATATCGATCAGGTTCTCGGGGGAAACCCGGAACTCGACGAGCTTTGCTTTCGGTTCGACATTGGCAGCGGCAAAATGACCGCGAAGCGCCTTCGTCGTGTTTTTGACCTTGGACTGGCCGGCACCGAGCTGAACTGCGGTGTAGCCATTCTTGTCTTCCGTGCGCTGGGAAACGACTTGTACGTTATCCATCCGCAATACTGTTACTGGAATATGTTCACCAGCGTCGTTGTAGACGCGGGTCATACCCACTTTCTGTGCAATCACACCTGAACGCATTGGTTCATCCTCTTGCGAGCCTTGAAGGGAAAACCCTTTTTGGCCTTTGTTAAGGAGTGCCCTTCGACATCTCACGATGTTTCCGGTCTCCGGATTGGAAGCCGTTGGATTTCTCCACGTACCTTCCTTGTTATATGGCCCTCACTTGGATGAGGTCAGGCCAGTCTTAGAGCTTGATTTCAACGTCAACGCCGGCAGCCAGGTCAAGCTTCATCAGAGCATCGACGGTCTGCGGGGTGGGGTCAACGATATCGAGAAGACGCTTGTGCGTCCGCATTTCGAACTGTTCACGGCTCTTCTTATCAACGTGAGGAGAGCGGTTGACGGTAAACTTTTCGATGCGGGTGGGGAGCGGAACCGGGCCGCGAACGCTGGCGCCGGTGCGCTTTGCGGTCGACACGATTTCACGGGTAGAGGCATCGAGGATCCGGTGATCGAACGCCTTGAGGCGGATACGGATATTCTGGCCGTTCATTCGTCTTGTCCTTGTTCTTTGTTATTCGTTTCCGCACGCGGAAACACATGAACTTCTATTGATCGTGGCGCCGCAGATTTTCAAAAATCGAGAGGGATGCGCGTCGCACCCCAATCATTTCAGTAGTCTGTATTGCTAAAACACCGCGCTCCGCAATTGCTTGCGAATCCAACGGGTGAGTGTGAATGCGCGTTTACGCGCTTTCACCGAATTTTTCAAGCACTAAAAATGCAACGCCGCCAGGCTTTTTTACTAAAAGCCCGGCGGCGGTGTGGGTAACACCGCCGCCGGTCTGAATTTCAACGTCGTGAAATTACTCGACGATAGAAGCGACGATGCCGGCGCCGACGGTACGGCCGCCTTCGCGGATAGCGAAGCGCAGCTTTTCTTCCATCGCGATCGGAACGATCAGCTCGACTTCAACAGTCACGTTGTCGCCAGGCATAACCATTTCCGTGCCTTCTGGAAGCGAAACGATACCGGTAACGTCAGTCGTACGGAAGTAGAACTGCGGACGGTAGTTCGTGAAGAACGGCGTATGACGGCCGCCTTCTTCCTTCGTCAGGATGTAGGCTTCTGCCATGAACTTCTTGTGCGGCTTGACCGAACCCGGCTTGCACAGGATCTGGCCACGCTCAACGCCGTCACGGGTAACGCCGCGAACCAGAGCACCGATGTTGTCGCCAGCCTGGCCCTGGTCGAGCAGCTTGCGGAACATTTCAACGCCGGTAACCGTCGTCTTCGACGTCGGACGAATGCCGACGATTTCGACTTCTTCACCAACCTTGACGATACCGCGCTCAACGCGACCCGTCACAACCGTACCACGGCCAGAGATCGAGAACACGTCTTCGATCGGCATCAGGAACGGCTGGTCGATCGGACGCTCAGGCGTCGGGATGTAGGCGTCAACAGCAGCCATCAGCTCGCGGATTGCGTCTTCACCGATCTTCTTGTCCGAATCTTCAAGAGCAGCAAGTGCCGAACCCTTGACGATCGGGATATCGTCGCCCGGGAAGTCGTAGGACGACAGAAGTTCGCGAACTTCCAGTTCGACGAGCTCGAGAAGCTCGGCGTCGTCAACCTGGTCGACCTTGTTGAGGAACACGACGATCGCCGGAACGCCAACCTGGCGAGCAAGCAGGATGTGCTCGCGCGTCTGCGGCATCGGGCCGTCAGCTGCAGAGCAAACCAGGATCGCGCCGTCCATCTGGGCAGCACCGGTG
>Ga0256886_1000125_pt1 | contig 12292 bp, 9 predicted proteins | sample MC6MC0494MT_FD_186342 | JGI IMG/M metagenome (GOLD analysis project Ga0256886, IMG submission 186342) | Metatranscriptome of enriched soil aggregate microbial communities from Iowa State University, Ames, United States - MC6-MC0494-MT... | ecosystem: Environmental > Terrestrial > Soil >... | reverse complement strand
TCGGCCTGGGCGGCTCGCAGAATGGCTTCACCATCGAACTGGCTGCGTCTGCCGCGCAGGGTCGGATGCAGGGCAACGGCACCACTCACCAGGCCACCCAGGTGGAGGCGGGCAACCAGCTGTCACTGACCAGCGGCCGCGACACCACCCTGCAGGGTGCCCAGGCCATGGGCGACAGCGTGATGGCCGACATCGGCCGCGACCTGACCCTGACCAGCAGCCAGGACCGCCAGTACTACGACCAGAAGGACCAGAACGGCGGCTTCGGCGTCTCGCTGTGCATTCCGCCGCTGTGCTTCGGCGCCAGCAGCGGCAGCGTGAGCTACGGCCAGACCGACATCCACAACAACTACAACAGCACCACCCAGCAGACCGGTATCGCGGCGGGTGCGGGCGGCTACCAGATCAATGTGGGCAACCACACGCAACTGGATGGCGCGGTCATTGCCAGCACTGCTGACCCGTCCAAGAACCTGCTTTCCACGGAGAGTCTGGGCGTTACCGACCTGGCCAACCACGCCAACTACAGTGGTGCGAGCTTCGGTGGCTCAGCTGGGTTCAGCGGCTCGATTGGCGATCAGAGCAGTGGGGGGGTCAACACCGGGGCGCCGACTGAGAGCCGTTGGAACAACCCGGGCGGCAGTCCAAGTTTGGGGATTACGCAAGGCGATTCTGCGAGCAGCATCACCCGGAGTGATATCTCTGCCGGCACGGTAGTGGTTAGAAACGGCGATACGTCCGCACTTGATGGATTGGAGCGCGCGGCAACAGACCTGCAGCAGGAGGGGTTGGCCAACAAGTTCGACGCTGAGAAAGTTCAGCAGAACCTCGAAGCCGGAAAGATCGCGAGCGAAGTTGGTTTCCGTGCGGCGGGCGATGTCTCGGATGCGCTGCAGAAGCGGGCCCTTCAGAAGCTCATCGACGCCGGAAACGATCCCGCCGCCCAAGCTGCAGCGTTGGCGGACATCGCCTCCTGGAGTGACGGTGGCACCAACAAAGCCCTCCTTCACGGATTCACGGGCGCGTTGGTTGCGGCGTTGGGTGGCGGTGATGCGTTGCAGGGTGCCATTGGTGCCGGCACCGTGGAAAAAGCCAAGGGTCTAATGGGGGACTACCTGTCCCGAAGCCTCGGGCTGCAGCCTGGCGATCCGGCATACAACGCCCTGATGGAGGCGGCGAGCCTAGTGCTCGGCGGTGCTGTCGGGGGACAGACGGGTGCGAGCACGGCCCTTTCGGGTGACCAGTTCAATCGCCAGCTGCATCCCGATGAGGTCATGTTCCTCGCAAACAAGGCTGGTGAGTTCGCGAACGTGCTGTTCGCTTGTGGTAACGAGTGCACGCCACAGCAGGTTGCACAGGCTCGCGATAGGCTCATCCGTGAGGGATATGCAAGCGTAGACCTGATTGCGTCTGGAAAGTACGAGTCGGATTCGCTCGCCCAGAACTTCATCAGAACCCATCCGGTGATGTTCGCCTGGGGCGAAGGATTCATTGAACCTGACTCAAACAAGCTTAGAGATCCGAACGTCTACAAGGATCTCTACGTTGGCAATCGCGAGGCGTTTGACCTGCTGACCGGTGCTCTGATGAGCGGTGGGATGACGGAGTCTGCGGTACGCGTCGCCTACAACAAGCAGCTGGGCGAGATGGCGCAGGGGGCCGTCGGACGGGACGGTCTCATGATCCTGGAGAACTTCACCGGGGATCTCGGAACGTTGCTGACGTTCGTTACGGGCCTGTTTGAAGGCGATGGAAACAAATCCGGCCTCGCGGCAAGCTCCTTGCTGATCCCCGTCAAGGTGCCAGGCGGAACGAAGGTGGTAGCCGCTGTCGGTGAATCAATCGCGCAGCAGGCTCTGCGCCAAGGCGAGACTGCTGCCGAACAGATTGCCAAAGATGTTGCGCAAGCTGCGAAGAATGCCCCTGTCCCGCGGACAATTGATCAGCTACTCCCCAACGGAAAGGTTCCCGGGCCTGAAAACGGAGAATTTGCCCGATGGTTTGATGATCTTACGGTCGAAGAGCTTGGTACGCTCTGGCAGAACACCAGGGTAAAGCGCGTAATCGAGCGCAGAATTCGTGATCCGGGCGGGTTGCACGAGTGGTGCATGGTCTGCAGAGCGCCTGAATTCAAAGAATGGGGTGTGTCAATGAGCGAGATACAGCGCTTCCGCACCGAGACAACGAAGCTAAAATGGACGGTGCCAGGAACCAACGAAGTCGGTGGCCATGGCGCACTCGGGTCCGGAAAGTTCCACAATGAACTGAAGGAAGTCATTGATAGCAGTAAGTCGCTGGATGAGTTCAATCTGCGCATCATCGAGCTCCGGGATCGCTGGAAGATCGACCCCGACCTGCTTCCACCGCTACCTAAGAAGACCTAGATGAACGACCTGCTCAATGATTGGCTAATGTTTTCCAAGGGGTTGCGTGAATTTGACAAATCGCACTTCCTTGGACTTTTCAAGTGTGAGCTTGATGAAGATCAGCTTCGCTCCATCTTCAGTGACGGCCCAACGGGTACGGAATTGCATCGTAGAACGAAGGAGGTGCTGGATGCCTCAGTATTGGATGACTACCTCTACTTCCAACCAAAGAGCCCTGATGATCGCTCCGTTCTGGTATCAGCCGCCAAGGCGTGGTTGCAAGAGCTCGCTTCCTTCTGCAGCGACCGCGGAAATGCAAAACTTCAAGGCATAGCGGAAGGAGCGCGCATAGCTATACGCGACCGGCAATTATTTCAGCTTCCAAAAGACCCAGATACGCCGGCGGGATGGATGCTTGCATTTATCGGTGATGAAGTGGACTTCGCCTTGGGAGATGTCGATCCTGTGATGGAGGCGCTGATGGAGGCACTGTACGGGATCGCGGGCGATTACTATCTATGCTGGTACGTGATCGAGCCGATGATCGAGCTTCCTCTGACATTCGCACCCTATCTATCCATCTGGCGCAATGGTGCTCGACCAGTACTCGCTGAGGATGAGTTAGTACTTCTTGTTGAGGTTGATGGTTGACATTTATTTCCTGAACATGGATGGCTGGCAATGAGTGAAGAATGGCGCGGCATCCGGCACGGTTTCTGATCTTCGCGCCTACGCCGATAGACTAAAAAAGTGCGCCCATGAGCGAAGACCTCACTGATATCGAGAAAATTCTTGGTGGAAAGCTGGAGCGCTTGGAAGACAGGATCATCCCAGGTGTTGAGCCGATTGATGGTCAGTCGGTTCTCTACTATCAGGACGATAGGCGAACTACTCCCAAGAAGCTCTTCATGATGCTCTTCGAGGGTCTCTCGGAAAGGAGTGCAAAGTTTGGTGGCAGCTCCTCTGGTGGCTGCTCGATCTTGACCCCTGACAAAGAGCTATTCCGTGCGATGTACTGCCACGGCGATATGGAGGGCTGGAGGCTGGATATCGAAGCAGGTGCGCGAAGGCTGGGGCTCTTGCTTGCCTGGTTCGATGGAGAGTGTCTTAAGCTCTCTGATGGCCGCAAGTACTCGCTAAAGGACCGCGACGTAACCTTCCAGGTCTTGGGTTCCGACTGACGTTCATATGAGTGAAAGCCTAGCTGATATCGAAAAAATTCTTGGTGGGAAGCTGGAGCGGCGGGAAGCTAGGCTAGTCCCTGGGCTGCAGCAAGTGGACGGCCAAATGGCCATTTACTACCAAGATGACGGAAGAACTACTGAAAAGTTACTTTTCAGAACTCTTTTGGACGGAGTTGCGGAGAGGAGTGCAACGTTTGGCGGTCGCATATCTGATCCGTGTTCGGTCCTGACTCCGGACGGCGACTTGTTTCTCGCGATGATCTGTCGGGGTGACATAGGTGGGTGGAGGGCGGATGTGGAAGACGGGGCGCGCCACCTTGGACTTCTGCTGGCTCGGTTTGAGGGTGACCGTTTCGAGCTGTCGGATGGTCGCGGGTATTCTCTGAAGGAATGCGTCGTAACTTTTGAATAGCAGGAAGAGAATTCCATTGGTTCCCTATCTGGAAGCTGCGATAGACCCTACATATCGGTACGCAAACGGTCAGCTGGGTAGGAGCGCGCGCCGGGCACAACGGAGGAATACGTTCCACTTGCAGAGCGTTGTGGTTGATTGGCTTCGCAAGGCGCCGGTGCCCAGGTGAACGTTGGCGGTGAATGACATGAGCAACGAACTCAGCGATCTTGAGAGAGCACTTGGCGGCCGGCTTACCAGAAAAGGGGAGCGAGAGATGCCTGGCCTCAACCCCAAGGAGGGGTTAGAGGTCATCTACTATCAGGATGACGGAAGAACTACGGCCCGAAAGCTGTTCCGGATGCTCATGGAGGGCGTGAGCACCCCTAGCGCCAAAGCCGGCGGGCTCGTGTCAGACCCGTGCACCATCGTCCTACCGGATGGAAGAATGTTTCGTGCAGCTTCGTATCACGGCGACGTTGATGGTTGGCGAGAAGATATCGTCAATAGTACGTGCGCGAAGGGAATTCTGTTGGGGAAGGTTGATGGACATAACTTTTTAGTAGCAGATGGCGCGGATTTTCCGCTAACTAACTGTGTAATCAAAGTCGAGGGTTGACCCACGATTGAAGGGCGCCTGTTGCAAGGCGAGTCAGCGCAATCCCGTCCTGGCAGTTCCAATTACTGCTAAGCCGCCATCGGACGGACGAGTGTACTGCATGGTTATCGGCTTCGATTAGGCTGCTCACGGGTGACTTCCCTAAAGGGGGGGCAATCACGAGAAAATTCGACTTCTGGCTGCGGGCAACCTGCGGGGGATTACCCAAGAACCTGAAGGCCGCCATCGAGGCAACGGGCGGAAAGGTCTATCGGTACGACCAAAAAACCGGAATTCCCACGGAGTATTGATGAAGAAGTCCGTGCAAATATCCATCAGAACTCGTGTCAACACTACCGAGCTGGAGCGAGGTCGGGCACTGGTCGCGCTCCTCGAAAGTCACGGCATGACTCCGGAACAGGTTTCTTTCAACCCGGACAAGTTCAAGGATGACTTCCTTGGGGATGAATCGCTGGAACGTTGGTGGGCAGCGATGGCTACCGTCAAATCGCAGGGCCGGAGCTTTGAAGCACCCATGTCGTTCGCCTGGCGGCGGAAGAGGGTTGTAAGGTCGAGTGGCTACGTGCGGCACCGAATCTATAACCATGCAGGGAAGGTGGTCCCCGCGAGTGTCAGCATCTCCGCCCCGTGGAACTCCCTAGTCGACTGGGGAATGCTGTTCAGTGAGCTTGTTCGGATCTTTCCGCCCCAGATTGGAATGCTCCATCTGTTCACTCCGCGCGAAACTGGGCGACGGGGCGCATGGTCGTCATTTGAAATAGGGTCGTTCGGAGCTTCGCTTGCTCCTGAGCTGCACAACCTTGCGTGGGCAACTTATTTTGGCGACGAGTTCTCCGAAGAGGGCGACCGGGATGCGATGAAGGCGGAGGGCTTCATTGTCGATGAGTACGAAAATGGATACCTGGTGCAGGTCACCGCGAGTCTGGAGGATCTGGATCGAAGCTTTGACGTGTTCTCATCGAAAAGGATTAAGCTGAAGACCCTGTATCGTCGGGAACTGTTCAGCATCACAGATGAGCCAGAAGCTCCGGCTCCATCCACACGGAGTTCGTCGTTGAGCTAAGTGGAATCATGTCCTCATACGTCATGCAGCCCTCGGAGGGCTTGCCTTAGAATCCCTCCCATGCCCGAGCTCCCTGAAGTCGAAACCACCCGTCGCGGCCTGGCCCCACACCTGGAAGGCTGCAGCATCCACGGCGTGATCCTGCGTCGCCCCGACCTGCGCTGGCCGATTCCGCCGGAGATCAGCACGCTGCTCCCCGGGCAGGCCATCCAGGGCGTGCGCCGCCGCGCCAAGTACCTGCTGCTCGATACCGCCATCGGCAGCGCACTGCTGCACCTGGGCATGTCCGGCAGCCTGCGCGTGCTGCCCGGCGACACCCCGGTGCGCGCGCACGACCACGTCGACATCAGCCTGGACAATGGGCGGTTGCTGCGCTTCAACGATCCACGCCGCTTCGGCAGCCTGCTCTGGCAGCCGGCCGGGCAAACCCATGCGCTGCTGGCAGCGCTGGGGCCGGAGCCGCTGGATGCCGCCTTCGATGGCGACTACCTGTTCGCCCGCAGCCGTGGCCGCAGCGCCTCGGTGAAGACCTTCCTGATGGACCAGGGCATCGTGGTCGGGGTGGGCAACATCTACGCTGCCGAAAGCCTGTTCATGGCTGGGATCAACCCGCTGCGCGAGGCCGGCAAGATCTCCCGCGCGCGCTACCAGCGCCTGGCCGATGCGGTGAAACAGATCCTGGCCTATGCCATCACCCGCGGCGGCACCACCCTGCGCGATTTCATCAATCCGGACGGGGCGCCGGGCTACTTCGAGCAGGAGCTGCTGGTCTACGGGCGTGAAGGCGAGCCCTGCCGCCAGTGTGGCCGGCTGCTCCGCCACGCCACCATCGGCCAGCGCGCCAGCGTCTGGTGCGGGCACTGCCAGCGCTGAATCGTCGCGCGCCTGTCGCCTGCCCGGCGGTATAGTCCGCCCAACGTCACCGGCGGGGGTGTGCGATGGACGAAGGACCGGATATCACCGTGTGGCTGGATTCGGCCCGGGCGGGCGACCGCGCCGCGCTCGACCGGGTCCTGACCCTGCTCTATCACGAGCTGCACAGCATGGCCCGCCGGCAGCTTGCCGGGCAACAGGGGCGCACCCTGGATGCCACCTCGTTGGTGCACGAGTCCTACCTGAAGCTGCTCGGCTCCCGGGGCGCGGCCCGCTTTGAAGACCGCGCGCATTTCTTCGCCTACGCCGCCTCGGCGATGCGCAGCGTGGTGGTCGATTACGCGCGCAACCGGCTGGCGCGCAAACGCGGCGGTGATCTCAAGCGGGTGGAGCTGCCCGAGAACAGCAGCAGCGGCGTGCGTCTGGATGAAGATCTGCTGGCGCTGGATGTAGCGCTGGCGCAGTTGCATGCGGTGGATGCGCACCTGGCCAAGGTAGTGGAACTGCGGTACTTCGCCGGCCTGTCCGAGCAGGAGATTGCGGAGCTGTGCCAACGCTCGGAGCGCAGCATCCGCCGCGACTGGCAGAAGGCGCGCATGTTCCTGCTGGCTTCGGTCGGGGAGCCCTGAAAGGCCACGCATCGTCCGGGGAGAGGACCGATGGAGGCGTCACGCTGGCGGCAGTTGTCCTGCCTGCTGGATCAATTGCTGGAACTGCCCGAACCGGCGCGTGAGCAGCGGCTGCTGCGCCTGCGTGAGGAAGATCCGGGCCTGGCCGACGATGTGGAGCGCCTGCTCGCGCACGAGCGCGACAGCCACGAGTTCCTGGCCCAGCCGCTGTGGACCGCCGCGCCGGAAGACAGCCGGGTGGGTACGCGGGTCGGCCCGTACCGCTTGCTTCGGCCCCTCGGCGAGGGCGGGATGGGCGAGGTCTGGCTGGCCGAGCGCGCCGATGGCCTGTACGAGCGCCAGGTCGCGCTGAAGCTGCTGCGCAGCGGCTACGCCGATCCCGGCCTGCGCCAGCGCTTCAGCCGCGAACGCGAGATTCTGGCGCGGCTGCAGCACCCGAACCTGGCCCATCTGCTGGATGCCGGCGTGGATCTGCAGGGGCAGCCTTACCTTGCGCTGGCCTACGTGGAAGGCGAGCCGATCACCGAGCACTGCCAGCGCCTGGCGCTGCCGCTGGAGCGGCGCCTGCAGCTGATGCTGCAGGTCTGCGCGGTGGTCAGCCACGCGCACGCGAACCTGATCGTGCACCGCGACCTCAAGCCCTCCAACATCCTGGTCACCACCGAGGACGAGGTGAAGCTGCTGGACTTCGGCATCGCCAAGCTGCTCGACGATGACGAGGGCAAACCGCCCGTGCATCCCCCCACCGAAGCGCGGGCGTTCACGTTGCACTACGCCGCGCCGGAACAGGTCCGCGGCGAGCCGGTCTCCACGCTGACCGATGTCTATTCCCTGGGCGTGGTGCTGTTCGAGGTGATCACCGGGCAGAAGCCCTATCGCCTGCGCCGGCACAGCGATGCAGAGTGGGAGCGCTCGATCCTGGACGTGCAGGCACCGCGCGCCTCGGCCGTCATGGCCCGCGTGGCCGCCGCCGGTGGCGACCAGGCCGGGGCGGCCAGGCGTCTTTCGCGGCGGCTGCGCGGCGATCTGGACACCATCCTGCTCAAGGCCCTGCAGAAGGAACCTGCGCAGCGCTACGCTTCGGTGGAAGCTCTGGCCCAGGACCTGCGCCGCTTCCTCGAAGGTCGCCCGATCCACGCCCGCCCGCAGCACGTGGGCTACCGGCTGCGCAAATACCTGGGCCGGCATCGCTGGGGCGTGGCGCTGGGCAGCATGGCGGTGCTGGCGCTGCTCGCACTGGCATTGACTGCGCTGTGGCAGATGCAGCAGGCGCGGCGCGAGATCGCGCGTGCCCAAGCCATGCAGGATTTCACGGTGGGCCTGTTCGACCGTGCCGCGGGCGTGCGCCATGGCAGCTTCGATCTGCGCCAGCTGCTGGCCACCGGTCAGCAACGTGGCGAGGCCGAACTGCGCGATCAGCCGCTGTCACTGGCCGAGTTGGAAGGCGTGATCGGCCGGTTGCGGATCGGCATGGGCGATTACCAGCTGGCGCTGCAGACGCTGGACCGCCAGCGCGCGCTGCTGGAAGAGGCCGGCGAGGTGCCGCCGACCCTGCAGCTGGAAGCGGTGACCCAGCGCGGCCGTGCGCTGCGCATGCTCGGCCGCTCGCGCGAGTGCGTGACCCACCTGACACCGATGCAGTCGCTGGCCGCCGAGTACCGCCTGCGGCTACCGGCAGCGGTGGCCGAGTACCACACCCAGCTTGGTCGCTGCCAGCAACTCCTGGGGTACCGCGACAACGCGCGTGCCGCCTTTGAGCAGGCGCTGGTGCTGCGGCGCGATGTGCTGCGCGATACCCCCGGCACCTCCGAGAGCCTGGCCGACCTGGCCGCACTGGACAGCGACGATGGCCGCGCGACTGCGGCGCTGGCCGGTTACCGCCAGGCGCTGCAGCTGCTGCAGGCGGGCGCCACGCAACGGCATCCCCAGCTGATCGCGCTGCGCCGGCACATGGGCGAGACGTTGGCGGCGCAGGGCGATCTTGACGCCGCCGAGCGGGCCCTGGAGATCGCTGGTGCCGATGCGGTGGGGCTGTATGGGCCGGATCACCCGGAGACTCTGTCGATCCGTCGCCTGCGTGCGTTGCTGGCGCTGCAGCGCGGTGATCTGCAGCAGGCACAAACCCAGTTGCAGCAGGTGCATCGCCTGACCCGCCAGGCGCTGGGCGAGCAGCACCGTGACACCGGCCTGACCTGGCATGCGCTGGGCAGGTTGGCGCTGGAGCGTGGCGACAGCGCCACCGCGATCGACGATCTGGGCCGCGCAGTGACGATCTGGCGTCAGCCCGATTGTGTTGGCCTGTTGCCGCAGGGGCTGTATGACTATGCTGCGGCCCTGACCCAGGCGGGCCGTTGGCAGGCCGCCCTGGCCGCCCTGCATGAAGGGCGGCAGTGGCAGGCCGCGCAGCGCGGCGACGACGACGCATCGGTGCAGCAGGCCGATCGGCAGATGGCCGAACTCATCAGCGCACATGGCGATCCACGCCAGGCCGGCGAGCAGCTGGCGGCGCTGATGCGCAGGGTCGACCGTGCCGGGCCCTCGAGCCCGGCGCTGCAGCGCGCGTTGCAGCTGGCCTGGGGCCGCAACCTGGGCCGGATGGGGCAGACCGTGGAAGCGCGCCGCGCGCTGGCACCGTTGCTGGTGGGCGACGCAGCGGACCTGGACAGCCGTGCCGTGCGCTGGCGCGCGCGTGCGGCCATGGCGCAGCTGGACTGCAGCAGCGCACCGGCCCGCGCGCGTGAGGGCCTGGGCCAGCTTCAGCAGGAGCTGCAGGCACAGTGGCCGCAGGGCGGGCAGTTGCTGCAGGAGGTGAACCGATTGCGCCAGGACTGCCAGCCCGTGCAGGTCGCGGCCGGCCCTTGAGCGCGCTGACTGAACGCCGCCCCCATTCACCTCGGCGAATTAACGTCTGCGTGCCTATGATGGCCGGCCCTCCCTTGCCATCGCTGCCTGCATGCAACGACGCGACTTCCTCCGCAATGCCTCCGTGGCCCTGGCCGCCTTCGGCCTGCCTGCACTGCCGGCCTGTGCCGCGCAGGGCAACCAGGTCGGCCTGCGCCGGCTGGGCGAGCCGCAGCCGTTCGATTTCGCCTCGCTGAAGGGGCAGGCCCGCGCGCTGTCCCAGGCCGCCTACCAGAGCCACAAGCGGACCCTGCCGGGTCCGGTCGAAGCGCTGGACTGGGACCAGTACCAGTCCATCCAGTACCGCCAGGATCACGCGCTGTGGGCCGACCAGCCCGGGCGCTACCAGGCCAAGTTCTTCCACCTGGGCCTGTACTTCCATTCGCCGGTGCGGATGTTCGACGTGACCGACGGCAAGGCGCAGGAACTGGCGTATGACGGTGCGGCCTTCGACTACGGCAAGAGCGGCCTGAAGGGCAGCCACCTGCCGGCCGACCTCGGCTTTGCCGGCTTCCGGCTCAATACCCGCAAGGACACCGACCGCGATTTCGCCGCGTTCCTCGGTGCCAGCTATTTCCGCGCGGTCGGCAAGGAGGGCCAGTACGGCCAGTCCGCGCGCGGCCTGGCGATCGATACCGGCATGGGCAAACCCGAGGAATTCCCGGATTTCATCGCCTACTACCTGGAACAGCCGGCGGCCGACTCCAACACCCTGGTGGTGTACGCCCTGCTGGATTCGCCGAGCACCACCGGTGCCTACCGCTTCGCGATCACCAACGGTGACGTGCTGCTGATGGACATCGACTGCGCGCTGTACCCGCGCAAGGCGATCGAGCGGCTGGGCATCGCCCCGTGCACCAGCATGTACCAGGTGGGCGAGAACGACCGCCGCATGGCCTGGGACTGGCGCCCGGAGATCCACGATACCGATGGCCTGTCGATGTGGACCGGGGCCGGGGAATGGATCTGGCGCCCGCTGTGCAACCCGTACCACTTGCGCTTCAACATGTTCGTGGACAACAACCCGCGCGGCTTCGGCCTGTTGCAGCGCGACCGCAATTTCGACCACTACCAGGACGACGGCGTCTTCTACGAGAAGCGCCCCTGCCTGTGGGTGGAACCGAAAGGGCAGTGGGGCAAGGGCTCGGTGCAGCTGGTTGAAATCCCGACCGTGGATGAGACCTTCGACAACATCGTGGCGTTCTGGAATCCCGAGGCCAAGCCGCAGCCGGGCCAGGAGCTGTTGCTCGGCTACCGCCTGTACTGGGGCGCGGAGCCGCCGGCGCGTACCCCGCTGGCGCACTGCGTGGCCAGCCGTACCGGCCTGGGCGGGGTGATCGGCAAGAAGCGCGAGTACTTCTCGTGGCGCTTCGCGGTCGATTTCGAAGGCGGCGAACTGGCCGCGTTGATCGACAAGGGCGAAGTGGAAGCCGTGGTCCAGGTCAGCCGTGGCCGCACCGAGATCGTCTCGGCGCGCCCGCTGCGCGAGATCAAGGGCTACCGCGCGATGTTCGACGTGGTGCCACCGGATGACTCGACCGAGCAGATCGATATCCGCCTGTACCTGCGCAGTGGCGGCAAGACCCTTACCGAGACCTGGCTGTACCAGTACAGCCCGCCGCCGAAGGGTGCGCCGGAACGCACGTTGTACTGATTACAGCGGCAATGGGGCCTGCATCGGGTCGATGCGGCCCTCACCGCGCGTGATCTTCTTGAACTCCGCGCGGCTCACCGACACGTAGCGCTCGTTGCCGCCGATCTCCACCTGTGGGCCGTCCTTCACCGCGTGGCCGTGTTCGTCCACGCGCACGGTCATCGTGGCCTTCTTGCCACTGTGGCAGATCGTCTTGATCTCCTGCATCTCGTCGGCCCAGGCCAGCAGGTACTGGCTGCCTTCGAACAGTTCGCCGCGGAAATCGGTGCGCAGGCCGTAGCAGAGCACCGGGATGCGCATCTGGTCGACCACTTCGCTGAGCTGCCAGACCTGGCTGCGGCTCAGGAACTGCGCCTCATCCACCAGCACGCAGCCCAGCGGGCCGTGCGTGCCGATGTCCTCGGCGATCAGCTGCTGCAGGTCGGTGTCCTGCTGGAAGGCAATCCCGTCGGCCTTCAGGCCGATCCGCGAGGCGACCACACCGCGCCCGGCGCGGTCGTCCAGCCGCGGGGTCAGGATGGCCACGCGCATGCCCCGCTCGCGGTAGTTGTGCGCCGACTGCAGCAGGGTCGTGGTCTTGCCGGCGTTCATCGCCGAATAATAGAAATAGAG
>Ga0256886_1000091_pt1 | contig 13778 bp, 10 predicted proteins | sample MC6MC0494MT_FD_186342 | JGI IMG/M metagenome (GOLD analysis project Ga0256886, IMG submission 186342) | Metatranscriptome of enriched soil aggregate microbial communities from Iowa State University, Ames, United States - MC6-MC0494-MT... | ecosystem: Environmental > Terrestrial > Soil >... | reverse complement strand
GGCCTACGTCCTCGACGCTCATCTGAACCCGGCGCCGGTCGGTGTTCCCGGTGAGCTGTACCTCGACGGCGCGCAACTCGCTCGCGGATACGTCAACAGTTCGGCGCTGAGTGCGGAACGGTTCGTCGCGAACCCGTTCGGCGATTCGGGTGCGCGGATGTACCGCACCGGCGACCTCGTCCGGTGGAACGAGAACGGCGTCCTCGAGTTCGTGGGCCGCACCGACTTCCAGGTGAAGGTGCGCGGACTGCGTATCGAGCTCGGCGAGATCGAGGAGGCGTTCGTCCGGTACCGCGACGTGGCGCAGGCCGCCGTCATCGTCCACAACAGCGAGGTGGGTGCGCGGCTCGTCGCCTACGTCGTGCCGAAACAGGATGCGACTCTCGACTCGGCGGCGCTGAACGGATTTGTCGCGGAATTGCTGCCCGAATACATGATTCCGGACTCCGTGATGGTGCTCGCCGAACTTCCGCTGGGTACCAGCGGCAAGCTCGACCGGCGCGCGCTGCCGGTGCCGGACTTCGCGTCGGCGGCCGATTTCCGGGCGCCTGGCACCGACACCGAACGTGCACTCGCGACCGTGTTCGGCGAACTGCTCGGCCGGGAGAGCGTTGGAATCGACGATTCATTCTTCGAACTCGGCGGCGACAGCATCGTGTCCATCCAGTTGGTGGCGCGGGCACGTGCGGCCGGTATCCACTTCACCGCGCGAGATGTGTTCGAGCGGCGCACCGTTGCCGAACTGGCCGCGGTGGCCGACTCGGGCGAGTCCGCGGCGGCCGTGCTGCAGGAGTACGAGGGTGGTGGCGTCGGAACGGTGCCGCTCACCCCGGTCGCCCGCAAGATGGTCGAGCGCGGCGGCGACTTCGACCGGTTCGTCATGCCGTTGCTGCTGACACTGCCCGCCGGGATCGGACGCGAGCAGGTGATCGCGACGATCACCGCCGTCGTCGACAAGCACGACGTGCTGCGGTCGACCCTCGTCACGTCCGGCGTGGAGGACGCGCTCGAGATCGCACCCGCGGGCAGCGTCGACATCGACGCCACCGTGCAGCGGGTGGAGATCGCGGCAGGCGACGAACCCGGTTCGCCGGAGTTCGATGCCGTGGCGAGTGCCGCCTTCGACGCGGCGCTGGATCGTCTCGATCCGCGCACCGGGTCGATGCTCCAGTTCGTCTGGTTCGATCCCGCCGAGGCGGATCGGCGCGGACGGCTCCTCGTGTTGCCGCACCACCTCGTCATCGACTCCGTGTCGTGGCGGATCCTGGTGCCGGACTTCGCGACCGCAGGCGCCCAGATCGCCGGCGGAACGGCGCCGTCACTCGAGCCGGTCGGAACGTCGCTGCGGCGCTGGACCGACGGTCTGCTGGAGGCGGCGGCGAGGCCGGAGCGGGTGGCCGAACTCGAGGTGTGGGAACACATGCTCACCGGCCCGGATCCGCTGCTCGGATCGCGTGAGCTGGACCTGGAAACCGATCTGATCAGCACGCTGGAACGGACCCGGGTGGATGTCCCCGCACCGGTCACCGAGGCACTGCTGGGGGGCACGCCGGGCGCGCTCGACGGTGAGATCGGCGACGTCCTCGCGGCTGCCCTCGCGTTGGCGGTGGCCGCATGGCGGCGCGACCGCGGAGTCGACGCTTCGTCGACGGTGGTCACCCTCGAGGGCCACGGACGTGAAGAGTCCACGGTGCCGGGTGCGGATCTGTCGCGGACGGTCGGCTGGTTCACCACGATGTACCCGGCGCGTCTCGATCTCGCCGGGGTCGACATCGCCGATGCCCTGCGGGGCGGCGCGGGCGCGGCGGACGCCGTGCATGCGGTGCGGGATCAGCTGAGCGCGATCCCGGACCGGGGAATCGGGTACGGGCTGCTCCGGTACCTGAACCCCGACACGTCGGCGGTCATGAGGAACTGGCCGGAACCGCAGATCGTGTTCAACTACATCGGACGCGTCAGCGCGGCCGAGGTCCCCGAGGCCGTGCGCGGACTCGACTGGCTGCCCGATTTCGAATCGCCCGTCACGGGTGGATTCGCGAAGAGCGCGATGCCCGCCCAGGCCGCCCTCGACATCCAGTCGGTGATCTCGGAAACCGAGGAGGGCCTGCAGTTGTCGGCGTTCATGTCCTTCCCGCCCGGCATCCTCTCGACGCCGGACGTGGACCGGTTCGGGGAGTTCTGGGTGGCCGCACTCACCGCGCTCGTGGCTCAGGCCGAGGAGCGATTCGGGCGCTGATCTCCACGGCCCGTGGTGGGAAGGCACCGAGCCTTCCCACCATGCGGCCCCGTCTGTTCCTGTCGCCCGGTTCCCGTCGCCGCGGGGTCAGGCCCACTCGAAGGACATCTCGCCCGCGACGCCGAGGTGCTTGCACAGTTTGTGGATGCCACTGAAATCCTGAACCAGTGCGGATCGGCGGGTGTCGTGTTCGGCGTCGTCGATCATCGCCTGACCGCCGCCCAGATCCATGAGTTCGACGATGGTGTGCCACGTCGAGTAGTCGTTGCTGCTGAATGCGGTCATCGCGTCGACGAGCCCGTCCAGGAAATGGCGGCGGTCGTCGGGGCTCAGAGTGTCGTAAACGACGCCGGCGATGTCGTCGGCGATCGAGGCGTGACAGTACTCGTCGCGGTTGTGGAGGCGGACCGTCGCCCGGTTGACCGGCTGGATGACGTCGTTCTCGGAAATCAGGTCGAGGTAGGAGCTGATCGAGATCTCGGCCACCGTCATGAAGGCGAACGTCGTGATCGCCCGCTTCCTCGGGTCGGCGGCATCGGCAGTCGCCGCGCGTTGACGGCGCAACGTGAGGACGTCGGGAAGGGCATTGTTCGGCATCGCCCAACCGCGTTGCCTGCGCGTGACCGCGCTCGCGTTCAGGTGCATGAGGGTGTGGTACTGCTCGTCGACCATCGCCTGGTGGACGGCCACGGCGAACGTGTCTCCGAGCCCGGTGTCCAGGGCGTCGTGCGCGACGAGGTCGAACCCGGGATTGACCACGTACTGCTCGATGTCCATGACATTCTTGTTGAATGCGATCCAGGCCCACGCCCGGAGCCGGTTCCGTTGCTCCTCGCTCATGCCCAGGAACCGATCGTGATCGGCGAAGGGCAGCAACTCGTTCGGGTAGTCCTGCTTGGCGAGGTCGAACAGTGCGTCGAGGTCCGGTTCCGGCTTCTTCACGGTCGCCCGTTGTCCCCAGTTCCGGGCGAGCCGGGACACGACGGCGCTCTCCACCGGATCAGCCGGGTCGTACTCCGGGAGCGAGGGAGTCTTCTGGGGCGTCATGACGAATCTCCGTTCCTGTCCCACGACCGCGGCTGTCTGTGAACGAGATCGGTGAAGAGGTCGGCGCACAGCCGGGCGAGGGGTTCGCTCCGGTCGCCGAGCGCCGACGTCGAGCGGGACATGAGCGAGGCGAAGTCGTCCTCCGAGCCCTGCTCGACGGTTTCCGTGAGAGTGGTCAGCGCCGCGGCGAGCGCGCGGCGGGCCTCGCCCGCGAAGGGATTGCCCGCCTGGATGTCCCGGTAGACCTCCGGGACGCCTCCACCGACCCGGGCGAGGAGCGCGAGCGACACGAGATGGGGAGGGGTCCCCACCGCGGTGAGTTCGGCGCCGTCGACACCGAGGTCCGCGAGCGCGAGGCCGAAGGCGAGGACGCCGGCGTGGGTCAGCGCCTGGGTCGTTGCCGTCAGCCGGTCGTGGTGTTCGGCGTCCAGGCGGACGACCGACGACCCCCAGCCGGACAGCACCGACAGGAACCACTCGACCTCGCCGCTGTCCCGGTAGGTCACCGCCGCGATGGGGCGGCCCTCCGGTCCGAGGGAGGGCGCGAACATCGGATTGATGCCGACCGCGCCGTTGCGCAGCGCACTGTCACGCAGGGCGGCGTCGAATCGGGACTTCACCGACAGCGTGTCGACCAGCAGGGCGTGTTCGGACAACTCCGCCACCGCGAACGGAAGCGCCTCCAGCGCGGCACTTTCGGGGATCGCGAGGATCACCGCGTCGGCGGCGTTCACCACCGCCCGCAGCTCGGGCGACGGGTCGGTGATGTCGCCCTTCACCTGATCCGGATCGGACCGATCGGTGAACCGGATGTCGATGGTGCGCACCGTGTTTCCGTCGGCGCGCAGCCGGGTCGCCAGCATCCGGCCGACATCGCCGGAACCGCCGATCAGCGCGACGGTCCGGGCGGATGCGGCCGGGACGTTCACGGCCCGATCTCGTTCGGCCGGTCTGCCGTCACGGTCAGTGCCCGCAACATGGTGGCGGCCTTGACCATCGCCTCGTCGAATTCCTCCTCCGGGTCGGAGAGTGCCGTGATCGCCCCGCCGATACCGAACGTCACCTCGCTGTCCGTGGCGACGATCGTGCGGATGACGATCGACAGGTCTGCCGTCCCCGTCAGCGAGAAGTAGCCGATCGAACCGGAATACACACCGCGCGGCCCGGACTCGAGCCGGTCGATGATCTCCATGGTCCGGATCTTCGGGGCGCCCGTCATCGATCCGCCCGGGAAGGCGGCGCGAACACACTCGACGACGGACGCATCGGCGCTGAGGGTGCCGCGCACGGTCGACACGAGTTGATGCACCGCCGCGTACGTCTCGACATCGAAGAGTTTGGGAACGTGCACCGATCCGGGAACGCACACCCGGGCCAGATCATTACGCGTCAGGTCGACGATCATCAGATTCTCGGCGCGGTCCTTCTCGCTGTCGAGCAGGTCCTGCCGCAGCGCCGCGTCCTTGGCGGGGGTGGCGCCGCGTGGACGCGTCCCCTTGATGGGTTTGGACTCCACCACCCGGTCCGCGCCGATCCTGAGGAACCGTTCGGGGGAGGCGCTGAGAACCGACAGTCCGGCGAACTGGAGGTACGCGCTGTACGGGGTGGGGCTGATGGAACGCAGCAACTCGAACGTGTGCAGGGGATCGATCGACTGGTCCACCGTCGCCATGTTGGTCAGGCACACCTCGTAGGACTCGCCGGTCCGGATCTCACCGAGCGAGGTCGCGATGTGTTCGAGGTACTTGTCGTGTTCGTGGCGCAGGGCGAGTTCGGCGGACTCCGGCTTCCGGATCGGCGATACCGCGGTCGGCGGGTTGTCCGGCTCGGCCAGCCGATGCAGCGCCACCTCCATCTCGTCGAGCCAGCGGCGCAACTCCGGATCGTCCTGGTGATCGCTCAGGCACAGCGCGTAGGTGCGCTCGCCGGAATGGTCGATGACGACGGCGCGGTCGGCGAACACCAGCGCGGCGTCGGGGGTGGGCGACTTGTGGGCCGCCGTGCCGCCGGTCTCGGCCTTCAGTTCGTAGCCGAGGTACCCCACGTAGCCGAGGCCGAACGGCACACCCGGGAGGCCGGGCACCGACCGGGCCTGCAGCTGCCGCTCGAGGTAGTCGAAGAACGGTGCGTGCACCTGTTCGACCGGCAATCCCTCGCGGGTGATCCGGACGATCGATTCGCTGACGTCGTATGTGATGTACTCCGCGCGAGGGCCGGAACAATTGCCCATGATGGTGAATCGCGAATTCGGTTCCGATGCCGACGTCCCGTCCAGCCAGAACGCATTGGGCCCGGATGCGAAGAGATCCTCGAACGTGGTGCGGGGATCGACTTCGTGGTCGACACGCACCTGCTGGACCACGTACGGCGCGTGGGGAATCGGGATTCTCAGCATCGAACCGTGCGTGGGTGTCCCGGAATGCGTCTGCGTGAGATCGCGGAAGTTCGCGAGCAGTTCGTGACCGAAGGCGGTGCTGATCGATTCGGGGTGGAACTGGACGCCCCACAGCGGACGCGTGCGGTGCCGGACACCCATCAGCAGGCCGTCGGCGGTCCAGGCGGTGGCCTCGAGGTCGTCGGGGAGATCCTCGACGATCAGCGAGTGGTAGCGGACCGTCGGGAACGGTGACGGAATGCCGGCGAAGAGTTCGGAACCGTCGTGTTCGACCAGGGACACGCGGCCGTGCATCGGTTCGGGTGCGAGAACCACACTGCCCCCGAACAGCTGGCACAGACCCTGGTGACCGAGGCACACGCCGAGGACGGGGAGTTCGGTCTCGGTGATGACGCGCGCACTGATGCCGAAGTCGCGTTGCCGCTCCGGGCGTCCGGGACCGGGGGAGATGACGATGTTGTCGAAGTCGGACCAGGGGATCGAATCCCACTCCACATCGTTGTGCACGACCGTGGGGGGCTCACCGTTCACCTCGGCCAGCAGAGTGAACAGGTTATAGGTGAAGGAATCGTAATTGTCGATCAACAGCGTCCGGGTACTCATCACGACTCGACATTCGCAGATGGCACGGAACTGTGACGAACGTGGTGGTTGTCACGGTGGTCGTGGTGTCCGTTGTGGCGGGCGCCCTCGTCGGCGGGCTCCGCGTTGATGACGAGGTCCTCGAGCCGGCACGTCTCGGCGATGAGAAGGTCGTAGAGCGAGTCGAAGAACTCCGGGGACAGTGAGTGGCTGTCCGCGTACTGTCGCGCCCGCTCGTGGACGATGTGGATCCGGCCTGGCTGCATCATGGCGATGTGCTCGCGTCGCTTCAGTTCGCCGATGCGCAGGCACACCTCCAGGCGCTGCCGGACCGCTTCGAGCAGGGTCGCGTCGACTGCGTCGAGTTCCGCGCGCAGACCCTCGAGTGCCTGCTGCGCCGAGGCGTCAGAATGCTCTCCGGAATCGTCGCCGTTCCGCTGTCCTACGGAGAAGTACATAGTCGCCCCACTCACTCGATCGGCAGTAGCTTTCTCATCCCGACTATCGTGTGTCGTTGGTGGTTCGTTTCCATGAGCCCTTCCGGATGGCCGGAAGGGGTGTGTTCGAACGGCCGAATACGAACCAGGTGGGTTATCACCCCCAGAGTCTCGATCTCAAGTTGAGACTTTGATGGACGGTTGGCTAACGTAACCTGAAGTCTATTTCCGCTAACCCAGGATACGAGGAATATGCGTATATCGTTGGCCAGTAGGGCCCTGTTGTTCGTGCTGGCAGGCATCGTGATGCTGTGCAGTGCGGCACCAGCGGCAGCGGATCCCGTGGAAGCGGAACCCGCACCCGCGGCCGACCTGTCGGTGCTGCCGGGGGCGAACGACTGGAGCTGTAAGCCGTCCGCGGCGCATCCGCGTCCCGTCGTGCTGGTGCACGGCACGTGGACCGGCATGGTGGGAACATGGAAGGACCTCGCGCCGGCGCTCACGGCGGAGGGATACTGCGTGTTCGCCCTCAATTACGGACAGGCCACCGGTCTGACCGAGGGCAACCTGATGCGCATGTTCGGTGGCGCCGACATCGCGGAGTCCGCTCAGCAGCTCGCCGGATTCGTCGACCAGGTCCGCACCACCACCGGCGCTTCACAGGTCGACATGATCGGGCATTCGCTCGGTGGCACGGTCTCCCGCCAGTACCTGCGGTTCGACGGCGGCGCCGACCGCACGAACCCCGCGCTGAACAAGGTGCACTCGCTCGTCACACTCGGCGCCACCAACCACGGCACCAGCTTCGGGGACGTCCAGTCGCTCGGTGCGATCGCGCAGGCACTGGGTGTGCCGGTCATGACGCTCGCCGGTGTCGCGGTCGGACCGTCCTACATCCAGCAGATGGTGGGCTCACCCTTCCTGCAAGTCCTCAACGCCGGCGGCGACACCGACCCGGGCATCGAGTACACGGTGGTCGCCAGCCGCAGCGACACCGTGTCGACCCCGCCGGAGAACACGTTCCTGACGGCCGGTCCCGGTGCCGTCGTGCACAACATCTGGCTCCAGGACGGCTGCGAGACGAACACGTCCGAACACATCCAGCTGACCACCGATGCGCGGGCCGTATACATCATCCAGCGGGCTCTGGACCCCACCTACGGAGATCGCAACCCCGCACCGTGCTGACACCGGTGGCGCCGGTCAGTCCCAGATGCCGACCTCGTCGAGATGCGCGACCAGCCGCTGGGCGCCGTCGATGAAGTGGGCCTTGTTCTCCGCACCCACCACATGGGCCTTCCCGTCGGCGAGCGCGGCGATGAGCCGGCGATGGCTCTCGACCGCCGACTCACCCCAGGCCGGATCGGACGAATAGAACTGCACCGGGGTGTACCGGGTGGCGCTGAGCAGGAACCACGACAGCTTGCTCGCGTCGGCAAGCCGGTTGATGACCCGGTGAAACGAGAACTCGAGGTCCTCGATGCGGTCGGCGTCGCCGTCCTCGACGGCGCGCCGCAGCTTCTCGTTGATCGCGGTCAGCTCCTCCACGGCCTCCGGGGTGGCCGACCGCGTCGCGCGGACCGCGAGTTCCTCGGCGATCTGCCCCTGCAGCCAGAAGAGGTCGTGGATGTCGTCCCGGCTGAGCGGTGCGACGACGTACCCGCGGTGGGGGACCAGTTCGACGAGGCCCTCGCCACGAAGGGTCAGGAGCGCCTCACGGACAGGTGTGACGCTGACCCCCAGGTCCGCCGCGGTCTCGTCGAGGCGGATGAAGTCACCCGGGCGAACGCCCCCGGACATGATCAGGTTGCGGACGTGCACGGCGACGTCGTCCGACAGCTGGGGTCGGCGGCGCAGGGTGCGGCCCGCTGGGGATCGTGACACGGAGGGCGATGCCATGGAGAACTCCTTCGATGCGGCAAACCAGCATAAACCGCAGGGGGTGATTACAAGCCGTAGGTCTTGCCGATGATGTCGCGCTGAATCTCGTTGGTACCGCCGTAGATGGTCGACACGATGGTGGAGCGGACGTGCTTCTCCATGTCGAACTCGGTGGCGTAGCCGTACCCGCCCATCATCTGCATGCCCTCGAGTGCGACCTTCTTCGCCGTCTCCGTGACCTTCAGTTTGGCCATCGACGCCTCGCGGGCCAGCATCTTGTCCGGGTTCGCGTCGACGTCCTCGGCGACGCTGTAGACGAGCAGCTTGCAGCACTCGATCTCCGTCGCGAGATCGGCGATACGGTGGCGCAGCGCCTGGAACGATCCGACGGGCCGCCCGAACTGCTTGCGCTGGGTGACGAAGTCGAGGGTGTCGGCGAACGCGCGCTGAGCGGTGCCGAGCATCATGGCGGCGAGGATCAGGCGTTCGAAGTTCAGGCCGGTCATCAGCTGGCGCCAGCCGTTGCCGACCTCGCCCACCACCGCGTCCTCGGGCAGGACGCAGTCGGTGAAGTAGAGATCGTTGACCTCCTTGCCGCCCATCGTGTCGATGCCGCTGATCTTCAGCCCGGCGGTATCCGCGGGGACGTGGAACATCGTGAGGCCTTCGTGCTTGCCGTCGCCGCGCCCGGTGCGGGCCACGAGCAGGATGTTGTCGGCGAAGTGCGCGTTGGAGCACCACGTCTTCTGTCCGTTGATCACCCAGCCGTCGGCGGTCTTCTCCGCGCGGGTGCTGAGATTGCCGACATCGGAACCGGCTTCCGGCTCGGACATCGAGATGGACTGTGATCGGCCCGCCACGATGCCGCGCAACACGACATCCTTCTGTGCGTCTGTTCCGAACTTCGCGTAAGCGCCGCCCGTGATCAGGGTGGGCCCGATTCCGCCGATGGGTGCCATCCCCTTGGCGGCCTCCTCGAGCAGGATGCACATGTCGACGTGGCTGGCGGCCGAGCCGTCGTACTCCTCGGGAATGGTGATGCCCAGCCAGCCCAGCTTGGCCATCTTCTCGTAGACGTCCTGGTTATGGTTGTGCTCACCGTGATTCGTCAGCCTGTCGCGCTGCTCGCGGGTGCCGCTCTCGCGCTTGCAGAAATCGGCGATCGCCGCTGCGAAGTCCTTCTGTTCACTGGTGAATTCGACGCTCATGTCCGGGGGACTCCTCATGGTTGATTGGGCCGGCGAATCGGTCGGCCGGAGGTGACTGTGTGGGGCTTGCCGCGATGGGGTCGGCCGCATACTGTGATGTCCACTACATTACATCACATCACATATATTTGATGTGATCTCAAGGGAGGACATCGACCATGCCACAGCAGGCGGAGACGACCGAGACGACGGCCGGCGAGCAGCCCGAGGCCCGGACGGAGCAGGCGCCGAAGACGTTCGCGTCCCTGGACCCCCGCAACGGCAACGTCCTGGCCGAGTACCCGATCCAGGGGGAGCAGGAGGTGCGCGCCGCCGTCGACGCGGCCCGTGCGGCCGCGCAGTGGTGGAACGCTCTCGGGTTCGACGGGCGCAAGCAATGGCTCCTCGACTGGAAGAAGTCGATGGCCCGCGACGGCGAGCAGCTCGCCGCGCTCGTCGCCGCCGAAACCGGCAAGCCGTACGACGACGCGCTCCTCGAAGTGATGCTCGCCATCGAGCATCTCGACTGGGCCGCGAAGAACGCGGGCAAGGTTCTGAAGCGGCGCAAGGTGCCGTCGGGCCTGGTCAGCGCGAACCAGGCCAGCAGCGTCGGATACGAGCCGATGGGTGTGGTCGGTGTCATCGGGCCGTGGAACTACCCCGTGTACACGCCGATGGGGTCGATCTCCTATGCGCTGGCGGCGGGCAACACCGTCGTCTTCAAGCCCAGCGAGCTGACCCCCGGGGTCGCGGTGTGGCTCGCCGACAAGTGGAAGGCGCTCGTCCCCAACCAACCCGTGCTGCAGGTGGTCACCGGAGACGGGTCGACCGGCGCGGCTCTCGTCTCGGCCGGGGTCGACAAGATCGCCTTCACCGGATCCGCCGCCACCGGCAAGCGCGTCATGGCGGCGTGTGCCGAAACGCTGACCCCCCTCGTCGTCGAGGCGGGCGGCAAGGACGCCATGCTCGTCGACGCCGACGCGAATCTGGACGAGGCGGCCGGCTTCGCGGTGTTCGGGGCGATGGGCAACGCTGGACAGACGTGCGCCGGCGTCGAGCGCATCTACGTCGTCGACTCGGCCTACGACGAGTTCGTCCGACTGGTTGCCGAGAAGTCGAAGGTCCTGCGCCCCGGCCCCCGGGACGCCGCCTACGGGCCAATGACGATGACCAGTCAGTCCGACGTCGTCCGCGGCCACGTCCAGGACGCACTCGACAAGGGCGGATCAGCGGTGGTGGGCGGACTCGACTCCATCAAGGACGGTTACGTCGGGCCGATCGTGCTGACCGGCGTTCCCGAGGACAGCACCGCGATCCGCGAGGAGACGTTCGGCCCCACGGTCGTCATCAACAAGGTCGCCAGCCTCGACGAAGCGGTCACCAAGGCCAACGGCACCACGTTCGGACTCGGCGCATCCATCTTCACCAAGGATGCGACGAAGGCGATGCAGGTTGCCGACAAGCTCAGGGCCGGCGTCGTGACGATCGGCTCGGTGCTCGGGTTCGCCGGCGTGGCGGCGCTACCGTTCGGCGGGGTCGGGGATTCGGGTTTCGGCCGCATCCACGGCGCGGACGGTCTGCGCGAATTCAGCCGGGTCAAATCCATCGCCCGGCAGAGGTTCGCGGCTCCGCTGAACCTGCTCACCATGCAGCGCAAGTCGCGGGACATGAAGATCTCGGCCTGGATGTTGAAGAACCGGCACGGACGCTGAGCACACGGCAGGAGGGTATTCACATGCTGATGAAGACCAAGCGCGCCGACACCGGCGCGCCGGGCGGGGTTCCGCGGGGCAGGCACGGCTGGCAGCGGCGCATCGAGGAACTCGACCCGGTCGAGGATCACCAGGAGATCCATCGCATCACGGCGGGCTACGAGTTTCCGTGGGACTACCAGCGGTCCCTCGAGTTCGCGCTGTTCCGGACGTACTGCGTCCCCACCATTTCGGAACTGTTGCAGCGCACCGGTGAGTTCGAGAAACGACCGCAGAAGCGGTATGACGACACCGCTCTGCTGATGGCCGAACTCGTCGAACACGGCTACGACTCCGAGCGCGGCATCGAATCGCTGCGCGTCGTGAATCGCATGCACGGCAAGTACGACATCGACAACGACGACATGCTGTACGTGCTGACCACCTTCATCTATGAGCCGATCGACTGGATCGACCGCTTCGGTTGGCGGCGGCTGACCCCGAACGAGCGTCTCGCGTGTTTCCACTTCTACCGTCAGGTGGGAATCCGAATGGGAATCAAGAACATTCCCGAGAGTTTCGAGGACTTCTACCGGTTCAAGGCCGACTACGAGCGGAAGCATTTCCGGTACACCGACGACAACCATCGTGTCGGCACGTACACGCTGAAGCTGTTCTGTTCCTGGTTTCCGGCACCACTCCGCCCGCTCGTCGCGCAGGGGGTCTACGCCCTCCTCGACCCGATGATGCTGTCCGCGTTCGGGTTTCCCGCCGCCCCGATCTGGCTGCAGAACGCGTCCCGCCGCGCGCTGGGGGCCCGTGCGAGGTTCGTGCGGTTCCTGCCGCCACGCCGGGAGTCCAAGGCCGCACGGGATCGGCGCAACCGGAGCTACCCCGGATACCCGGTGGGCTACCGCCCCCGTGACCTGGGAGCGGACAACGACAATCATCGCGGAGCCCGTCGACGGGCGGCGTGACGGCTGTGTCCCTGGGCGATTCGTCCAGGGACACGGCCTCAGTGGCCCAGTAGTACCGCCGTCATCAGGGTGTGCAGACGCGCACGCGACTCCTCGCGGGTGTCGAAGTGGACCAGTCGGCCGATGTCGAGAACCAGACCCAGCGCTGCGTGTACCAGGAACCGCGCCTCCGGAGCCGAGAGTTCGGTGCGCACGGCGGTCACCAGGTGGACCCACTCCTCGACGTGCAGGCGCTGCACGTTGCGGAGATTGGTCCGCTCGTTCTTCGGGAGGTTCCCGATCTCCGCGAAGTACACCGACAGCACTTCCGGGTTCCCGAACGAGAGTTCCAGGTAGGACTCGGCGAGTTTGCGAAGCGCATCCTCGGGGCCGGTGGCGGTGGACAGCGCCGCCGAGGTGGCCACGGCCAGCCGGTCGGACGCGCGGTAGAACACCGCTGCGAGAAGGTCGGCCTTGCTGGGGAAGTGGCGGTACACGCTCGACGCGTTGATGCCGGCCGCGGCGCCGATTTCTTCGATGCTCGAGTCGTGGTAGCCGTGCCGGTCGAAGATCTTCACGGCCTCGTTGATCAGCAACTCGCGCTTGGACGTCACCGCCAGGCCGCGTACCGCACCTGCGCCCGCGTTCTTTCCTTCGGTCGGGACGGCGGGAGGCAGTGTCGCGCGCAGGATCGATTCGCACGCAGACTTCAGAAGCGCGTCGAGTCGGCGCGTCGCGAGAGTGGTGCGATGTGCGCTGATGCTCCCCATCACGCTCAGCGTCGACGCCCCCAGCGTCGTCGCGTCGACGGACGTGAGTTCGGGGCGCAGTTCCCGCAGGGGGCCTGCCACGCACTGGGTGACGTGAACGAAGACGTCGCGGATGCGCGTGCGATCCTCGGCCTCGAGGTACCGGCCCTCCCAGCGGTAGAGTCCGGCGACCTTGCGGTTCTCGATGGTGTTCGCGACGAGTGCGGAGATCAGATGATCGAGTCGGTCTCCGGGCTCGAGTTCGGCAACGCCGTCCAGCGCGCCGTCCGCTGCCGCCTGCAGTGCGTCGGCAGTCGTGGTGGCGGCGTGTACGAGCAGGGCGTACTTGTTGGGGTAGTGCCGGTAGAGAGCGGGGCCGGAGATCCCGATGGTGGCAGCGATCTCGTCGACGCCGACCGCGTGGTAGCCGCGCTCGCTGAAGGCCTCGGCGGCGACGTTCGCGATCTGGGCCTTGCGATTCTTCGGGCGACGGCGGATCGGCCGCTCGGTGGCGGCACCGGCCGCCGTGCTGGTCCGAGCCACGGTCACCTCCAGTAATCGGCAGTCATCTGCCAGTTTAACTGTCGATGATCTTAACCGAGACTTTCGCATCGTCG
>Ga0256886_1000090_pt1 | contig 13892 bp, 28 predicted proteins | sample MC6MC0494MT_FD_186342 | JGI IMG/M metagenome (GOLD analysis project Ga0256886, IMG submission 186342) | Metatranscriptome of enriched soil aggregate microbial communities from Iowa State University, Ames, United States - MC6-MC0494-MT... | ecosystem: Environmental > Terrestrial > Soil >... | reverse complement strand
TGTACCATATCCACGCTCAAGTGGTTCTACAACGAACTTTCCATATTTAGAATCATCGCTGATCTCAATCGTTTCAATTTTCGGCTTTTCCATTTCGATCATTCAAATATACCCTCCTTCAAAACGTCGAAATCTCGGAGTGTATTTTCCCGAAATTCCCCTTGTTACATTCCCATTTGTGCAACAACTGGATGAAGAATAGATTCCATACGAGCATAAATTAACATATTCTCCCATTATAACCAAAGAATATTTACTTTATACAAGAATCATTATACACGACGACGTTTTGGCGGACGGCATCCGTTATGTGGAACTGGAGTAACGTCTCTGATTGCAGTAACTTCTAGTCCAGCCGCTTGTAAAGCACGGATTGCAGCTTCACGTCCTGCACCAGGGCCTTTTACCGTTACTTCAAGAGTTCTCATTCCATGTTCCATAGACGTCTTAGCAGCTGTTTCTGCAGCCATTTGCGCAGCGTATGGTGTAGATTTACGTGAACCTTTAAAGCCAAGCGCTCCTGCTGAAGACCAAGAGATTGCATTACCTTGTGAATCAGTGATTGTTACGATTGTATTATTAAAAGTAGAACGAATGTGTGCAATACCAGATTCGATATTCTTTCTCACACGACGTTTACGAGTAGTAGTTTTACGTGCCATGTTAGCATGTTACCTCCTTTACTTATTATTTTTTCTTACCTGCTACTGTTTTACGAGGACCTTTACGAGTACGAGCGTTGTTTTTCGTGTTTTGCCCGCGAACAGGAAGACCACGACGATGACGAAGGCCACGGTAAGAACCGATTTCCATTAGACGTTTAATGTTTAAGGAAATTTCACGGCGAAGGTCACCTTCAACTTTTAGTGTATCAATGATATCACGGATTTTTGCAAGCTCATCATCAGTAAGATCGCGAACGCGTGTATCTTCGGAAACACCAGCCTCAGCAAGAACTTTAGAAGCAGTATTTTTACCGATTCCATAAATATATGTTAAAGAAATGACTACACGTTTTTCACGTGGAATGTCTACACCAGCAATACGTGCCATAAATATTGCGCACCTCCTTCTTATCCTTGTTTTTGTTTATGTCTTGGGTTTTCACAAATAACCATAACTTTGCCTTTTCTGCGTATTACTTTGCACTTTTCGCAGATTGGCTTAACTGATGGTCTGACTTTCATGTTTTATAACCTCCTTAGTAGTCCGGAGTGCAATGTTATTTATTTAAAACGATAAGTGATTCTTCCACGTGTTAAGTCGTATGGAGAAAGTTCCACCGTTACTTTGTCACCAGGAAGAATACGAATAAAATGCATGCGTATCTTTCCAGATACATGAGCAAGCACCGTATGACCATTTTCCAATTCTACTTTAAACATTGCGTTAGGCAAAGTATCAACAACAGTTCCTTCAACTTCAATTACATCTTCTTTCGCCATCAAAGCTATCTCCCTTCTCTAAAACATCCAGTTCCTCTTCTACAAATTTACCAAGTGCCCACCTAAGTTTCCCGTTCGTAACTCTACCAGCTTCCATTAAACTGTTTTGAACTTCCATAGAAACATAGTCGTAACACGTTAGATGTTGGATGTTCTTCTTTTTAGGACTATCGAATTTTCTTTTATCCCCATCCGCAATTAGAACAAACCGTTCATCGATGTGTTGGATAATAACCGCGAATTGTCCTGCGTCTCGTCCCTTATTGATAAGCACAATTTGACCTATACGGGGGGTCGAATCAGACTCATTCAACCAGATCACCTACGCTTAAATTCTTGTTAAAATCTCGTAACCAGTATCTGTAATGGCAATAGTATGTTCAAAATGTGCACATATTTTGCCATCTACTGTTACAACAGTCCAATCATCCGCCAATGTTCTAACATAGCGGCTGCCTGCGTTTACCATCGGTTCAATGCAAAGCACCATACCGGGTCTTAAACGCGGACCTTTATTTGGTGGACCGTAGTGAGGAATTTGCGGATCCTCATGTAAATTCTGGCCAATCCCATGTCCCACATATTCTCGGACAATCGAAAAACCATTGGATTCTACATATGTTTGAATCGCATAAGATATATTAGAAAGACGTACACTCGGCTTTGCCTCTTCTAAGCCAAGATAGAGAGATTTTTCTGTGACGTCGAGAAGTTTTTTTGCTTCTGCATTGATGTTTCCGACAGGATAGGTCCAAGCAGAATCTCCATGATAACCGTTAAGTTCGGCTCCAATATCAAGGCTGATAATGTCGCCATCTTTCAAAACCCGTTTTCCTGGGATTCCATGAACAAGTTCTTCATTGACGGACGCACATACGCTGCCGGGAAAGCCATTGTAACCTTTGAAAGAAGGAATTGCACCTAGACGCGTAATGAACTTTTCCGCAATGGCATCGAGTTCTTTTGTTGTAATACCTGGCTGAATATGCTTTTGTAGCTCCTGATGGGTCAACGCAACAATTCTGCCAGCTTCTCTCATGATTTCAATCTCACGAGGGGTTTTACAAATAATCATTATATCAAACCTTTTAGCAGTAAATCAATGTCTGAGTATACTTGATCAATATGTTGCTCTCCATTGATATTTTTCAAATAACCTTTTCCTTGATAAAAATCAAGAAGAGGTTGTGTCTGCTTCATGTTGACTTCGAGACGATTTTGAACCGTTTCTGCGTTATCATCTTGGCGTTGGTAAAGCTCTCCGCCACAACGATCGCAAATACCCGGTTCAGTGGGTGGATTAAATACAAGATGATAAGTAGCTCCACAGCTTTTGCAAATGCGTCGGCCAGTGAGGCGTTCCATCAAAATACTTTGATCCACTTGTATGTTAATGACATAATCTATTTTTTTGCTAATTTCAGCTAAGATTTTTTCTAGAGCTTCCGCTTGAGCAACTGTTCTAGGAAAACCATCCAATAGAAAGCCATTTTCGCAATCATTCTTACTTAATCGTTCACGGACGATACCAATCGTAACCTCATCCGGAACGAGCTCGCCTTTATCCATAAAGGATTTAGCTTTTAGACCTAGTTCCGTACCCTCTTTCATGGCAGCACGAAACATATCGCCTGTAGAAATATGAGGAACCCCATATTTTTCTACGATTTTATCGGCCTGTGTGCCTTTCCCTGCACCAGGAAGGCCCATTAGTACTAAGTTCATCTGTACCGCCCCCGACATCTAAATGGGTTCAGGAACAATCTGCTTGTTCCTAAATCCACTTCGATTATTTAATGAAGCCTTTATAGTGACGCTTCACCAGCTGGGCTTCCAATTGTTTCATTGTTTCTAGCGCAACCCCTACGACGATCAAGAGACTCGTTCCACCAATTTGTGCGGATTGAGGCAAGCCTGCAAATTTAATGAAGAAGACAGGTAATATTGAGATTAACGCTAGGAAAAGTGCACCAACAAAGGTTAAACGATATAAAACTCTCGTTAAGTACTCTTGGGTATTTTTCCCTGGTCGTATACCTGGAATATATCCGCCTTGTTTCTTTAAATTTTCAGCAACTTGTTCAGGGTTCACTTGAACAAATGCATAAAAATATGTGAAAGCAAGGATGAGTGCAAAATAAATCACCATTCCAATTGGTTTCGTATGATCGAAAATATATTGAATGGTGCTAGCTACATCACCCGATCCAAAAAAAGTAGCAATTGTTTGCGGAGTCACCATAAATGCACTCGCAAAAATAACTGGAATAACTCCAGCTGCGTTTACCCTCATTGGCAAGTGTGTATTCTGTCCTCCAACTGGGCTGCGTCCATCCATACGTTTTGCATATTGGATTGGAATTTTGCGCAATGCCTGTTGAACAAAAACAACACCTACTATGATTGCAATAATAGCAAGAATAATAAGCAGCATAATTACAATGTTAAGAAATAGCCGCTCTCCTGCACCTTGAAGCTGCTGGGCATAAATCTGATTAACTGCGTTTGGAATACCTGCAACAATCCCTGCAAAGATGATAATTGAGATTCCGTTGCCAACACCTTTAGATGTTATTTCTTCCCCAAGCCACATAAGAAACGCAGTTCCTGCTGTAAGCACAATGGCAATAATGACATATGTGCCAAAGCTAGGGTTTTGGATGAGTTGTAAACCTGTCATTCGATTAAAGCCAAATGACATACCTACTGCCTGAATCAAAGCAAGAACAATCGTAAAGTAGCGTGTAAACTGAGCAAGTTTACGTCTACCAACTTCACCTTGTTTGGACCATTCTGTGAATTTTGGGACAACATCCATCTGTAATAGCTGTACAATAATAGATGCTGTAATGTAAGGCATTATCCCCATTGCAAAAATAGAGAAGTTTTGAAGTGCCCCACCACCAAAAATATTCATGAAGCCAAAAAGACTTGCTTGATCTTGCATCTGAAGCACTCTAGCATCTACATTTGGAACAGGTATAAAAGCACCTAAACGAAATACAACTAACATTAACAAGGTGAATAGAATTTTTCTTCTAATATCACCTACGCGCATAAAATTGGAGATTGTCCGAAACATTAATTAGATCACCTCAGTTTTACCGCCGGCAGCTTCAATCGCCTCTTTAGCAGCAGAGGAGAATTTGTTCGCTTTTACAGTAAGCTTTTTCTCGATGTTGCCTTTAGCAAGAATTTTTACTCCGGATTTTTCATTGCGTACAACACCTGTTTCGATCAGAAGTTCTGGAGTTACTTCCGTACCGTCTTCAAAGCGATTTAATTCATCAAGGTTTACGATAGCATATTCTTTACGGTTAATATTAGTAAAACCGCGCTTTGGTAAACGTTGGAATAATGGTGTTTGACCACCTTCAAATCCTAGACGTACACCGCCACCAGAACGTGCATTTTGTCCTTTATGACCTTTACCAGCAGTTTTTCCATTGCCTGAACCGATGCCTCGCCCAACACGGTTGCGCTCTTTGCGGGAACCTTCAGCAGGTTTTAGCTCATGAAGTTTCATAGTTGGCACCTCCTTATTTTTCGAAATAGATTACTGCTCTGTTACAGTGACTAAATGAGAAACTTTATTGATCATTCCGCGAATTGCTTCAGTATCGTTGTGCTCAACTGTTTGATGCAATTTACGAAGTCCTAGTGCTTTGACAGTTTCACGTTGGCCTTCAGTACGACCAATTAAGCTCTTTGTGAGGGTAATTGCTAATTTATTCGCCATTTGATTCCCCTCCTTAACCTAATAGTTCTTCTACTGTTTTATTACGTAATTTCGCAACGTCCTCAGCACGTTTTAAATTTTTGATTCCTTCGATTGTTGCGCGAACCATATTGATTGGTGTGCTAGAACCGAGTGATTTAGAAGTGATATCAGATACACCAGCAAGTTCAAGTACCGCACGGACTGGTCCACCTGCGATAACTCCTGTACCTTCACTAGCTGGCTTAAGTAGGATCTGTCCACCGCCAAAACGTCCGATAATTTCGTGAGGAATAGTCGTTCCTACGATTGGAGCTACGATGAGGTTTTTCTTAGCATCTTCAATTGCCTTGCGGATTGCATCTGGAACTTCTTGTGCTTTCCCAGTACCAAAACCAACATGACCATTTTTATCACCGACTACTACAAGTGCTGTAAAACGGAAACGACGTCCACCTTTTACAACCTTTGCTACACGGTTTACTGTAACTACGCGTTCTTCAAGTTCAAGTTTGTTAGCATCGATTTGACGCATCTATTTTGTCCCTCCTTTTTCGATTAAAATTCAAGGCCGTTTTCACGTGCAGCTTCTGCTAAAGCTTTTACACGTCCGTGGTATAAATAACCGCCACGGTCAAATACAACTGCTTTAAATCCTTTATCTACTGCTCTTTTCGCGATTAGAGCTCCTACTTTTTGAGCCGCTTCAACATTACCTGCAGACTCGATGTTCAATTCTTTATCAAGTGTAGAAGCGCTAGCCAATGTTACGCCGTTTTCATCATCGATTAATTGAGCGTAGATGTTTTTATTAGAACGATATACGTTTAAACGAGGACGCAATTCAGTTCCACTTAATTTAGAACGTACACGTGCATGTCTTTTTTGACGTACTTTGTTCTTATCTTGCTTAGTGATCATTACGAGTCACTCCTTTCAAGTAGCCTAAGCCGCATTATTTACCCGTCTTACCTTCTTTGCGTCGAACATTTTCGCCTTCATAGCGGATTCCTTTACCTTTATAAGGCTCTGGAGGACGAACAGCACGGATATTAGATGCTAGGGCACCAACTTTTTCTTTGTTATAGCCCTTAACAATAATTTTTGTGTTTGCAGGAACTTCGATTTCAAGACCTGCCTCTGGTTCGAATTCAACAGGATGAGAATAACCTACGTTTAAAACAAGCTTACTTCCTTGTTTTTGTGCACGGTATCCAACCCCAACTAGTTCCAACGTTTTTTCATAACCTTTAGAAACTCCTTCTACCATGTTTGAAAGAAGGGAACGAGTTGTTCCGTGAAGGGAACGATGTTCTTTAGCTTCTGAAGGACGAGTAACGTTGATGATGTTATCTTCAATATTGATTTGGATATCTGAATTGAATGTATTTGTTAATTCACCTTTAGGACCTTTAACAGTAACAGTTGAACCATCTTTAACTACTGTTACGCCTGCAGGGATTTCAATTGGTTTTTTACCAATACGAGACATTTTCTTGCACCTCCGTTCTTCAAAAAATATTACCACACGTATGCGAGTACTTCTCCGCCAACTTGCTTCGCTCTTGCTTCCTTGTCAGATAATACACCTTGTGATGTAGATACAAGTGCGATACCAAGACCGTTTAGTACTTTAGGAACCTCGTTTGCTTTTGCGTAAACACGTAAACCTGGTTTACTAATACGCTTTAAGCCAGTAATTACTCGCTCATTATTGGCACCATATTTTAAGAAAATGCGGATGATGCCTTGCTTGTTGTCTTCGATATATTCAACATCACGTACGAAACCTTCACGTTTAAGGATTTCTGCGATATCTTTTTTAATGTTAGAAGCAGGAACTTCCAACTTCTCATGTCGGACCATATTCGCGTTGCGGATGCGTGTAAGCAAATCTGCAATTGGATCAGTCATAACCATTTATTTTACCTCCTTCCCAAATTCGGTCTTACCAGCTGGCTTTTTTAACGCCAGGAATTTGACCCTTATAAGCTAGTTCACGGAAACAAATACGGCAAAGTTTAAATTTACGAATGACGGAATGTGGACGGCCGCAACGTTCGCAACGAGTGTATTCCTGCACTTTAAACTTTTGAGTACGTTTCTGCTTTACGATCATAGATTTTTTAGCCACGTTTTCGCCTCCCTTATTTAGCGATTACTTTTGGAACGGCATTCCAAATGCAGTTAATAATTCACGAGCTTCTTCATCTGTGTTCGCAGTTGTAACAATTACGATGTCCATACCACGAACTTTGCTCACTTTATCATAATCAATTTCAGGGAAGATGAGTTGTTCTTTAACACCTAGTGTATAGTTTCCACGACCGTCGAATGCCTTCTTAGAAATTCCACGGAAGTCACGTACACGTGGAAGGGAAACAGAAACTAGTTTGTCAAAAAACTCATACATACGCTCTCCGCGAAGTGTAACTTTAGCGCCAATTGGCATACCTTCACGTAGGCGGAATCCTGCGATTGATTTTTTTGCTCTTGTAACAACTGGTTTTTGACCTGTGATAATGCTAAGTTCTTCAACTGCATTGTCTAAAACTTTTGCATTTTGTACAGCGTCGCCAACACCAGTATTGATAATGATTTTTTCGATTTTCGGTACTTCCATAATCGATTTATAATTGAACTTGCTCATAAGAGCAGGAGTTACTTCTTTTTGATACTTTTCCTTTAGGCGGTTCATGTAGTGTACCTCCCTTCATCAATGAACTATTTATCTAATGCTACACCTGATTTTTTAGCTACACGGACTTTTTTGCCATCAACTACGTCATAACCAACGCGAGTTGGTTCATTTGTTTTTGGGTCAAGCACCATCACGTTAGAAACATGGATTGCTGCTTCTTTACTGATGATTCCACCTTGTGGATTATCTTGAGAAGGCTTTGAATGTTTTTTTACAATGTTCACACCTTCAACAAGCACACGGTCCTTTTTAGGGAATGCAGCTAATACTGTGCCAGTTTTCCCTTTGTCTTTGCCTGTGATGACCATTACTTTGTCACCTTTTTTAACATGCATCGAATCGCACCTCCTTGACTTTAGTGAATCTAAATTTATTAAAGAACTTCTGGTGCTAAAGATACGATTTTCATAAAATTGTTATCACGAAGTTCGCGAGCGACTGGTCCAAAGATACGAGTTCCACGAGGAGCTTTGTCATCACGAATAATAACACATGCATTTTCATCGAACTTGATATAAGAGCCATCCGCACGGCGTGCACCGCTTTTTGTACGAACGATAACAGCTTTTACTACGTCACCTTTTTTGACAACGCCGCCTGGTGTTGCTTGTTTTACTGTACATACGATAATGTCGCCAATGTTTGCAGTCTTACGACCGGATCCACCTAGGACTTTGATTGTTAAAACTTCACGTGCACCAGAGTTGTCAGCCACTTTTAAACGAGATTCTTGTTGAATCATCTAGTTTACCTCCCTTCGGAACACTTATATCCGAAACAATAAATTAAATAATGACTGCTTTCTCAACAACCTCAATTAAACGGAAACGTTTAGTTGCTGAAAGTGGGCGTGTTTCCATGATACGTACTACATCGCCAACTTTAGCTTCATTTTGCTCATCATGAGCTTTGAATTTTTTAGAGTACTTTACGCGCTTGCCGTATAATGAATGCTTTTTGTATGTTTCAACCATAACAGTTACGGTTTTATCCATCTTGTCGGAAACAACGCGTCCTGTATACACTTTACGCTGGTTGCGTTCACTCATTCCGCAAACCTCCTCTCCGATTATCGATTATTAACTTCGAGCTCTCTTTCACGAATCACAGTTTTCATACGTGCAATATCTTTGCGAACTTCGCGAAGACGGGCAGTGTTTTCAAGTTGCCCAGTAGCTAATTGGAAGCGAAGGTTAAACAATTCTTCCTTCAATGACTTTACGTTTTGTTCTAATTCGGCAGTGGTTAAGTCACGGATTTCTTTAGCCTTCATTACGTTCACCACCAATTTCTTCTCGTTTTACAAACTTACACTTAATAGGAAGTTTGTGCGCAGCAAGACGAAGCGCTTCACGTGCCACCTCTTCTGATACACCAGCAATTTCAAACATGATTTTGCCAGGTTTTACTACTGCAACCCATCCTTCAGGAGCACCTTTACCGGAACCCATCCGAACTTCTAGAGGTTTTGCTGTATATGGTTTGTGAGGGAAAATTTTAATCCAAACTTTACCGCCACGTTTCATGAAACGAGTCATCGCAATCCTTGCGGCTTCAATTTGACGATTCGTAATCCAAGAAGCTTCTAGAGCTTGTAAGCCAAATTCGCCAAATGCAACTTCTGTACCGCCTTTTGCACGACCACGCATTTTACCGCGGTGTTCGCGACGATACTTAACGCGTTTAGGCATTAACATGATTATTTTCCTCCTTCCACAGATTTTTTCTTTTCTGGAAGGACCTCTCCACGATAAATCCATACTTTAACGCCGAGCTTGCCGTAAGTTGTATCTGCTTCAGCATGTGCATAGTCGATGTCAGCGCGAAGTGTATGAAGTGGAACTGTTCCTTCGCTATAATGTTCAGCACGAGCAATATCCGCTCCACCAAGACGGCCGGATACTTGAGTTTTAATACCAAGAGCTCCTGCACGCATTGTGCGTTGGATCGCTTGTTTTTGAGCACGACGGAAAGATACACGATTTTCCAATTGACGTGCAATGTTTTCTGCTACGAGCTTCGCATCAAGATCTGCTTTTTTAATTTCAATAATATTAATGTGTACACGTTTGTTTGTTAGTTCGTTCAATGCTTTACGCAATGCTTCAACTTCGCTTCCACCTTTTCCGATAACCATACCTGGCTTAGCAGTGTGGATAGTAACGTTAACGCGATTTGCAGCACGCTCAATTTCAACACTTGAAACGGAAGCGTCAGACAAACGTTTTGTAATATACTCACGAATTTTAATATCTTCGTGTAATAAAGTTGCGTAATCTTTGTCAGCGTACCATTTGGATTCCCAGTCACGGATTACGCCAATACGCATACCGATTGGATTTACTTTTTGACCCACTAATTATCCCTCCTTCTTTTCTGATACCACGATAGTAATGTGGCTTGTGCGTTTGTTAATTTGGCTCGCACGACCTTGTGCACGCGGACGGAAACGTTTCATTGTTGGACCTTCGTCAACATAAGCCGCGGACACTAAAAGATTATTTATGTCCATATCATAATTGTGTTCTGCGTTAGCTACAGCAGACTTTAAAAGTTTTTCTACGATTGGGGAGGCAGCTTTCGGTGTTAACTTCAAAATTGCAACTGCTTCGCCCACTTGCTTTCCTCGAATAAGATCAACTACTAAACGTGCTTTACGAGGAGCAATTCGAACTGTTCTTGCAACAGCTTTAGCTTGCATCAGGATGCCCTCCTCTCATTAGCGTCTTGTTTTTTTATCATCAGCGGCATGACCTTTGTATGCGCGCGTTGGTGCAAACTCACCAAGCTTATGGCCTACCATATCTTCACTGACATATACAGGTACATGTTTGCGGCCATCATAGACAGCAATCGTATGTCCTACGAAGCTTGGAAAAATAGTTGAACGGCGAGACCAAGTTTTAACAACTTGTTTCTTATCACTTTCGTTCAAGTTTTCTACTTTTTTCATTAAGTGCTCATCTACAAAAGGCCCTTTTTTTAGGCTGCGACCCATGGTTGAACCTCCCTTCGTGATTGCACTACGGTCCTCTCAATGAACCGTAGATTAATCGCGTTATTTTTTACGGCGGCGTACAATAAATTTATCTGATTTGTTCGCTTTTTTACGAGTTTTGTAACCAAGAGTTGGTTTACCCCAAGGTGTAACAGGAGATTTACGTCCGATTGGTGTACGACCTTCACCACCACCGTGTGGATGGTCATTAGGGTTCATAACAGATCCGCGTACGTGTGGACGTTTGCCCAACCAACGAGAACGACCTGCTTTACCGATGTTTACTAGTTCATGTTGTTCGTTTCCTACTTGACCAATTGATGCACGGCAAGTTGCAAGGATCATGCGAACCTCACCAGAGTTTAAACGAACTAACACATATTTTGTTCCTTCTTTACCAAGAACTTGTGCAGAAGTACCTGCTGAACGGACTAATTGTCCACCTTTTCCTGGTTTTAATTCGATGTTATGCACAACTGTACCAACAGGGATGTTAGCAAGTGGAAGTGCATTTCCTACTTTAATGTCAGCGTCTGGTCCAGACATAACTTCCATGCCGACTTTTAAGTTTTTAGGTGCCAATATATAACGTTTTTCACCATCATGATAGTTGATTAGTGCAATATTAGCGGAACGGTTTGGATCATACTCGATAGTAGCAACGCGTCCTGGTATACCGTCTTTAGTTCTTTTAAAGTCGATGATACGGTATTGACGCTTATGACCACCGCCGCGAAAGCGAACTGTAGTTCTACCTTGGTTGTTACGACCGCCTTTTCTATGAAGAGGCTCTAGTAATGACTTTTCTGGTGAATCAGTAGTGATTTCAGAAAAATCTAAAGCTGTCATATTACGACGTCCGTTTGAGGTAGGTTTGTACTTTTTGATCGCCATTTTTTTCCCTCCTCTTAACTTTTTTTACAACATAATTATACTTCGAATAATTCGATTTCCTTGCTGTCTTTCGTTAATGTAACTACAGCTTTACGGCGTTTGTTTGTATAGCCACCGAAACGGCCCATACGCTTAAACTTACCTTTGTAGTTCATTACGTTTACTTTTTCAACCTTCACTCCGAAGATGCTTTCAACTGCATCCTTCACTTGTGTTTTATTCGCCTTTACGTCCACTTCGAACGTATATTTTTTATCGACCATTATATCAGTAGATCGTTCTGTGATAACGGGGCGCTTCAATACATCACGTGCATCCATTATCCAAGCACCTCCTCTACTTTTTCGACTGCGGCTTTAGTAATGACCAATGTGTTGTGACCTACAACATCCAATACAGAAATATTGCTTGCGTCAACAACTGTTACTCCAGGAATGTTTCTTGCAGATAAAGCTACATTCTCATTAAGAGCTTCCGTTACAACAAGTGCTTTTTTTCCAACTGGAAGATTAGAAAGCACGCTAACGAACTCTTTTGTTTTTGGAGCTTCAAAGTTTAATGACTCTAATACTACTACGCTCTCTTCTAAAACTTTAGCAGAAAGTGCTGATTTAATAGCTAAGCGACGAACTTTCTTAGGAAGTTTGTAGCTGTAGCTGCGTGGAACTGGACCAAATACTGTTCCACCTCCGCGCCATTGTGGTGAACGGATGGAACCTTGGCGAGCACGGCCTGTTCCTTTTTGACGCCACGGCTTGCGTCCGCCACCGCGTACTTCAGAACGGGTTTTTACTTTTGATGTTCCTTGTCTTAATGAAGCTCTTTGCATAACAATCGCTTCAAATAACACATGGTTATTAGGTTCGATACCAAAAATGGATTCACTAAGTTCGATTTCACCTACTTTGGATCCAGCTTGGTTATATACTGCTACTTTAGGCATTCCTATTTCCTCCTTTCCTTAAACGATATTTATTTCACTTTAATTCCTGTTTTGACTTCTAGCATTGCTTTTTTAGGTCCTGGAACATTACCTTTTACTAAGATAAGGTTACGTTCTGTATCAACCTTTACAATAGGAAGGTTTTGAATTGTAATTCTTTCTCCACCTGTACGTCCTGGCAAAGCTTTTTGTTTAAATACGCGTGCTGGATCAACAGCTCCCATAGATCCTGGTCTACGATGGTAACGAGAACCGTGGGACATAGGTCCGCGAGATTGTCCGTGGCGTTTAATTACACCTTGGAATCCTTTACCTTTTGAAATTCCTGTTACATCTACTAAATCGCCTTCAGCGAAAATATCAACCTTGACTTCTTGACCAACTTCAAACTCATCTAAATTAATTCCGTTAAATTCACGGACGAAGCGCTTAGGTGCAGTATTTGCTTTAGCAAAACGCCCTTTTTCTGGTTTGTTAGCAAGCTTCTCGCGCTTGTCTTCGAATCCAAGCTGGACTGCTTCATATCCATCAGTTTCAACTGTTTTCTTTTGAAGAACAACGTTTGGAGCAGCTTCGATTACTGTAACAGGGATCAATTCACCATTTTCAGCAAAAACCTGCGTCATTCCGATCTTTCTTCCTAAGATTCCTTTGGTCATGAGTCACACCTCCTGATTTCCAATATAATTTATTGATTATAATTTAATTTCAATGTCAACGCCAGATGGCAAGTCTAATCTCATCAATGAATCTACAGTTTGTGGTGTAGGATTGATAATATCAATTAGACGTTTATGTGTGCGCATTTCAAACTGCTCACGAGAATCCTTGTATTTGTGCACCGCACGAAGAATTGTGTAAACAGTTTTCTCAGTTGGCAATGGAATTGGCCCTGAGACATTTGCACCTGAACGTTTTGCAGTTTCTACGATCTTTTCAGCTGATTGATCAAGAATTCTATGATCATAAGCCTTTAATCTAATACGGATTTTTTGTTTTGCCATTACTTTCCCTCCTTTATCGCCTATTTTTTGAAATAGACATACTCCGTGAAAATTTCCCACACACTCGCCATGGCAAAGCGGCCGGGTGTGTCAGCAACCTTCCACATCATTGCAGTCAAAAACCAACATTATTCATTATACATAGATTTTTTAGCCATTGCAATATTAAATGAATAAAATCAATCTTTT
>Ga0256886_1000089_pt1 | contig 13910 bp, 9 predicted proteins | sample MC6MC0494MT_FD_186342 | JGI IMG/M metagenome (GOLD analysis project Ga0256886, IMG submission 186342) | Metatranscriptome of enriched soil aggregate microbial communities from Iowa State University, Ames, United States - MC6-MC0494-MT... | ecosystem: Environmental > Terrestrial > Soil >... | reverse complement strand
TTGCGCCGGACGCGCCGATCCTGCCACCAGTTGAATCCCAGCACCAGCAGTATCAGCAAGACGCCCAGGGCGATCAGCCCAATCTGCAAATCACTCATGTGTAAATCCCGCGCCGGGAGGGCGGCGCCATTCTAAATATTGGGGGTTATGCCGCTTCGGAGGCCATCATTTGCACGGCCGAATCTATATCTACCGCAACGATACGCGAAACCCCTTGCTCTTGCATGGTTACACCGATCAGTTGCTTGGCCATCTGCATGGCGATCTTGTTGTGCGAAATGAACAAGAATTGGGTTTGCTCGCTCATGTTGGCGACCAGGTTGGCGTAGCGTTCGGTGTTGGCGTCGTCCAGCGGCGCGTCCACTTCGTCCAGCAAGCAGAACGGCGCCGGATTCAGTTTGAACAGCGCGAACACCAGCGCAGTCGCGGTCAGCGCTTTTTCGCCGCCGGACAAAAGGTGAATCGTGCTGTTGCGCTTGCCGGGCGGCTGGGCCATTACCTGCACGCCCGCGTCGAGAATTTCCTCGCCGGTCATGCTGAGCTTGGCCTCGCCGCCGCCAAAGAGCTTGGGGAAGAGCTCGCCGAAGTGGCCGTTCACGATGTTGAACGTCTCTTGCAGCAGCTCGCGGGTTTCGCGGTCGATCTTGCGGATGGCGTCTTCCAGGGTCTCGATGGCGGTCATCAAGTCCTGGTGTTGCGAATCCAGGAAGCCCTTGCGTTCGCGTGACGTGTTCAATTCGTCCAGCGCCGCCAGGTTGACCGAACCCAGCGATTCGATCTGGCGCGAGATGCGCCCCACTTCCTGCTGCAGCCAGCTGGCGCGGCGCCATTCGTCGGGCTGATTGGCCAAGTCTTGCGCCAGCGCCTCGCGGTCGACTTCACGCGCGTTCAACTGTTCAGTGAACTGTTCTTCGGCCAGACGGGCCGCCTGTTCCTGCAACTGCAATTCCATGATGCGCGCACGGCGCGGTTCCAGCGTCTGCTCTTGCTGCTGCCGGTCTTCGTCGGCGCCGCGCAGCAAGGCGGCCAGATTTTCCATTTCCTGGCGCGCGCGCGACAGCGCTTCCTCGCGCTCGGCGCGCGCTTCCAGCGCATCTTGCAGGCCGGCCTGGGACGCGGACGCATCCAGCTCAACCAGGTCGCCCATCAGTTGTTCGAGTTCGACCGTGCCGCGCTGGCTCTGGTCGGCGGCCAATTGCTGATTACGCTGCAAGTCGGTAATGCGGACCTGGATGCCGCGCTCGGCAAACTCCGCTTCCTGTGCGGCGCGCTCCAGTTCACGCAGACGCGTGCGGGCGGCTTCGGCCTGGGCGGCCAACGTTTCGCCGTCGATTTCGGCATCGGCAAAACGGGATTGATGTTCGGCCAGTTCTTCGTCCAGCGTCTCAAAGCGGGCTTCGGCCTCTTCGCGTGTGGCGCGCAGGTCTTCTTCCTGAACCTTGATTTCTTCCAGGTCCTGGCGCAAGCGCGAAGCGCGTTCGCCAGATTGCTCGGCTTGCTGTTGCAGCCGCGAGTGCTCCAGCTGGATGTCATGCACCCGGCGCGTGACTTCGGCCACGCGCGTGCGCGCCGGGGCGATGGCCTGCGACACTTGCTGCCAGGCCGCTTCGGCGCGAGCAACCGCGGCGCGCGCCTGATCGGCGATCAGTTGCTGCGCCTTGATCTCGCGTTGCAGGTTTTCGATTTCCTGCTGGCGCGCCAGCAGGCCGGCCTGTTCGGAATCCGGCGCGTAGAAGCGCACGCTGTGCGCGTCGATCAGGTGGCCGGCCTTGACCACGCAGGCGCTGCCGGCGGGCAAGGTTGCGCGCATGGCCAGGGCCTGCGTCACATCGGTGGCGGTGTAAATACCCGCCAGCCAGTCGTTCAGCAACGTGCGCAGGTCAGGGTCGGTGATACGCAGCAAGCTGGCCAGCGGCGTCAGGCCGGCGGGCGCGGGCGGCGTCGGGGCCGCCACGGGCAATTGGTAGAACGCCAGCCGGGCGGGCGGCGCGTCTTCAGCGAAGGCGCGGGCCCAATCCAGGTTGCGCACTTCCATCGACGCCATGCGTTCCCGCAGCGCGGATTCCAGGGCGGTTTCCCAGCCCGGCTCGACATGCAGCTTCTGCCACAGACGCGACAGCCCGGCGAGCTCGTGCTTGGCCAGCCAGGGCTCCAGCGCCCCCTGCTTCTGCACGTCTTCCTGCAACTTCACCAGCGCGGACAGACGGGCTTCCAGACGCGCCAGATTCTGGGCGTCGGTCTGGGCGGCGGCCTGGGCGCGGCTGCGTTCGGCATCCGCTTCCGGCACACGGCCTTCCAGCGTGGCCAGTTCTTCCTGCGCTTCTTCCAGCTGGTCTTCGCCGGCCAGGCGGTCGCCGGCCAGTTGCTCCAGGCGGACGGGGTCCGGGGCGTGCAATTCGCGCAGTTCCTGCTGCAACCGCTCGCGGCGCTGCTCCAGGACCTGCATTTGGCGGTCGGCGTCGCGCTGGGTCTGCGCGACCAGCGCCAGGTTCTGTTCAACGCGGGCCAGGGCGGCGCGCATTTCGTCGCGGCCAGACGCGGCTTCGCGCACGCGCTGCTCGACCGAGGGCAAGCCCGCCTGCGCGTCTTCCGCCGTGGCGCGCGCTTCTTCCGTGCGGGCGGCGGCGGCGGCCAGGTCGTCTTCGGCCTGGGCGATCTGTTCGGTGCAGTGCTCGCGCTGGCTGGTCCATTCCGCGATCTGCTGCTGAAGCTGGTCGCGGCGGGACTGCAAGCGGTTGCGCGAATCCACCACATGGCGGATTTCGGCTTCCAGGCGGCTGACCTGGGCGTTGGCTTCGTACAGCGCGCCTTGTGCGGTGTGGACGGCGTCGCTGGCCGCATAGTGAGCCTGACGCCGGGATTCCAGCGCGGCCTCGCCCGCCCGCAGGCCGGCGATGGCGGATTCGAGCTCGTTTTGGGCCTGGGCCATTTCCTGGGCTTTCTTGGCGCGCTCTTCGCGCGCCCCGGTTTCCTTCAGGAACCACAGGGAATGCTGCTTCTTTTCGCCGTCGGCCTGCAATTCGCGATAGCGCGTGGCCACTTCGGCCTGCGCCTCAAGCTTTTCCAGCTGGCTGTTCAGCTCGCGCAGAATGTCTTCCACGCGGGTCAGGTTTTCGCGCGTGTCGGACAGGCGGTTTTCGGTTTCGCGGCGGCGCTCTTTGTAGCGCGACACCCCGGCCGCTTCTTCCAGGAACACCCGCAGTTCTTCAGGGCGCGCCTCGATCAGGCGGTTGATCATGCCCTGCCCGATGATGGCGTACCCACGTGCGCCCAGGCCCGTGCCCAGGAAGATGTCGTGGATGTCGCGGCGGCGGACTTGCTGGTTGTTGACGAAGTAGCTGCTGGTGCCGTCGCGGGTCAACACGCGGCGCACGGCGATTTCGGCGTACGTGCTCCATTGGCCGGCGGCGCGCCCTTCGCTGTTGTCGAACACCATTTCCACCGAGGCCCGCGCCGCGGGCTTGCGGTTGCCGGAGCCGTTGAAAATGACGTCCTGCATGGACTCGCCGCGCAGTTCCGAGGCCTTGGCCTCGCCCAGCACCCAGCGCACCGCGTCAATGATGTTCGATTTCCCGCAGCCATTGGGACCCACCACGCCCACCAATTGGCTGGGCACGGGGATCACGGTGGGATCAACGAAGGACTTGAAGCCGGCGAGTTTTAGCTGAGTGAGACGCACAGTACGATGACGACGGGGTGGGTTGAACGAAAGGCGTTAACGGACCTGCCGCATAGATTGCAAACCGGCCCATCAAGGGCCGGCTCACATATGGGTCGTATGATACCGCAGGCAGTCTGTCCCTAAACGTCAGCAACGGTCAACCCGCGGGCAAACGCGCAATGGTGCAGCTCCAGCCACCGGCTATACTCCCTGACACTTTTTGGCACGACACATAATTTTCACGCGGACTGGCCAGGCTCAGGCCAAAGAACGGGGACATTCTTGAAACGTGGTTTCTATCTGGTCATGGCCGCGCAGGCCTTCTCGTCATTGGCGGACAATGCGCTGTTCATCGCAGCCATCGCCTTGATACAGGAGCTGCACGGCCCTGACTGGCTGGCGCCCATGATGAAGTGGTCGTTCGCGCTGGCCTACGTGGTCCTGGCGGCCTTTGTTGGCGCCCTGGCCGACTCCTTCCCCAAGGGCCGCGTGATGTTCTCCACCAACGCTCTGAAAGTCGCCGGCTGCCTGCTGATGTTCTCGTACGCCAGCATCGGCGTCGCGCCTGAATATCAAACCTATCTGGTGTGCGCGGCCTACGCGGTCGTCGGCATCGGCGCGGCCGCCTATTCACCCGCCAAGTACGGCATCGTCACCGAAATGCTGCCCCCGCACATGCTGGTCAAGGGCAATAGCTGGATCGAAGGCCTGACGGTTTTCTCCATCATTCTGGGCACGGTGCTGGGCGGGCTGCTTATTTCGTCGTCGGTGTCCACCGCGCTGCTCAGCCATTCGTTCATCGGCAACCTGGTGCACACGCCCGCCGAAGCGGCCATTCTGGTGATCGCCTTCGTCTACCTGCTGGCGGCGCTGTGCAACCTGATGATTCCGCGCACCCACGTGCGCTATCCGCCGCAGCAAAAGAACCCGGTGCGCCTGATCCGCACGTTCTGGGGCTACGTTTGCGTGCTGTGGAAAGACAAGCTGGGCCAGATTTCGCTGGCCGTCACCACGCTGTTCTGGGGCGCGGGCGCCACGCTGCAACTGATCGTGATCGAATGGGGCCGCAGCCACCTGGGCTATCAGCTGGACAAGGCGTCGATGCTGATGGGCGTGGCGGCCTTGGGCACGGTCGTGGGGTCGATCCTGGCGGGCCGGATTCCGCTGCGCCGCGCGCTGGCTGTGCTGCCGGTGGGCGCCGCCATGGGGCTGGTCGTGCTGCTGATGCCGTTGGTGTACTCGCCGTGGAGCGTCTACCTGCTGCTGCTGCTCACCGGCGGCCTGGCGGGCTTCTTTGTCGTGCCCATGAACGCGCTGCTGCAGCATCGCGGCCACGTGCTGCTGTCGGCGGGCCATTCGATTGCGGTCCAGAACTTCAACGAACAGTTGAACATCCTGCTGATGGTGGCGATGTACACGCTGCTGCTCTGGCTGCAACTGCCCATCAACATCATCATCGTGATCTTCGGCACCGTGGTCGCCGTGCTGATGGTGGTGTTCATGCGCTGGAGCAAGCGCAACTTGCAGGCCAACCCCGACCTGCACGACCAGATCGGCCAGGAAGGCCACGGCCGCGCGCTGGATTCCTCACACTAAGCGCTTGATCTGCCAATAAAAAACCGGGCTCAGGCCCGGTTTTTTATTGGCGGTTTTTCATACCATCCGCGACGCCAGCTTCAGATCTTGCCAGGCCCGCGCCTTCTCGGACGGGCTGCGCAGCAGATACGCCGGGTGATAACTGACGATGACCGGGATTTCCACCCCCTCGTCGGTCTTCAGCGAATGCACGCGGCCGCGCAGGCTGCCGATGGTAGCGTCCGTGCCCAGCAGCGTCTGCGCGGCGAACCGGCCCAGCACCAGGATGCGTTCGGGCTTGAGCAGCGCAATCTGCCGCATCAGGTACGGGCTGCATGAGGCGATTTCCTCGGGCTTAGGATTGCGGTTGCCCGGCGGACGGCACTTGATGACGTTGGTGATGAAAACATCCGTATCGCGGCTCATGCCGACAGCGGCCAGCATCGCGTCCAGCAATTGACCGGAACGGCCCACGAACGGATGCCCCTGACGGTCTTCTTGCTCGCCAGGCGCTTCGCCCACGACCAGCCAACGGGTAGGGGTCGCCCCATGCCCAAAGACCGCGTGGCGGCGTCCCTGGCACAGCCCACAGGCCGTGCAGGCCACCACCTGCTCACGCAGTTCGTCCAGCGTGGCGTTCTTGACCGCTTCGGCGACCGGAATACGCGGCGCTTCAACCGTTTCTTCCTCTGCCGTCTTGGGAACGGGGCGCGGCGGCGGGCCGGTGCGGTTCAGGATGGACGCGGGAATGCCGGGGCGGCCGTTGGCGCGTTCACCGCTTCGTTCAGCGGGGCGGGCGGCGGGTGGGGTTGCCTGGGACGCAATGGGTTCGGCAGCAAGGCCCTGGGCGGGCATGGCCTCCGTGTCAGGCGCTGCGGAAGCGGGCGCAGAGGCCGGACCAAAACCGGGAGCTGGCCCGGGAGCAGAACCAATCCCGGAAACCGGCAAAACTGGTTTGGAAACAGGCGCTTGCGGTTCAGCAACCAACCGCGGCGCGGCAGGCGCCGGGCGCAGCCACAGGCGTTCCATCCCGATCTCGCGCAGCCAGATGCGCTGCAGGGGATTAACGCGGGGCGCGGCGGCGGTCGGCAACGTCATGCCGCCACCTCTGTCACGGCGGCGAACCGCTTCTGCATCACCAACGCGTCTTCACGCGTGCCCTTCTCCGCCGGGTAATAGCCCCGGCGCACACCAATCTGCAAATAGCCGTGGCGCTTGTAGAAAGCGACGGCGGATGTATTCGACGGCCGCACCTCCAGCAGCACGCCTTCCAGGCCGCGCTGGCGCGCCTGCTGCTCGCACCAGTCAAGCAGCACGCCGCCCAGGCCCTGGCGATGCAGCTCCTTGGCAACCGCAATCACCAACAGATGCGCGACGTCTGGCGCGAACATCAGAATGCAGAACCCGGCGACTTTGCCTTCGCGGCGCAGCACCCACGCCCCATAGCCGGTGGCCAGCGCATCCGCGAAATTGCCGCGCGTCCAGGGGAAGGCTTGCACATGGGCTTCCAGCGCCACGACCTCGTCCAGGTCCGATTCGGTCAGCACCTGCGGAACCAGCGTCAAACCCGGCGCCAGCGACGGCTGGGCCTTCGGATTGCCCCCTTCTCCCCGCATGCGTTCAGCGGTGGTGAAGGCGACTTTATCCCGCACGTAGAGCGGCGCGGCCTGCTCCGGCGGCAGGGCTTCGCCTCGTAGCCAACCTTGGCGCGCCAGGTGGGCCACGCTTGCGGCTTCAGGGCGCAGCGCATCCGCGGCACGCCGCCACAAATCGGGAAATTCCATCTCGGAGGCGTAGGCGTCCCAGGCGTCTCCCGCCAGCACCGGCTGCAAGGGGCGGCCGGCTTGCGCCGACCAGTTCGCCAGGTGATGCGCGGTCCAGGGCACGACTTCTGCTGCGGCAATCAGCAAGGGCGCCTGCAAGACATCCCAGCCGGGTTCGCCTTCGGTGGCGGCCGTTTGCCGATAAACGGCCAGATAGACCTCGTTCATGCGGGCATCCAGCGCCACGACTATCGCGTCATCGGGGCCGGCCTCCGCCACCTGCGCGGCCACCGCCTGATGCGACACCACGGGCAAAACGGGTATACCTAAGCCTAGCCCCATGCCCTGGGCAACGCCACAAGCCACGCGCAGGCCCGTAAAGCCGCCCGGCCCCTGGCCAAACGCCACGGCATGCAAGGCGGCGGGAGCCAATCCAGACTCCGCCAACAGCTCATTTGCCATCGGCAAGAGGCGTTCCGCATGCTCCTGAGACCCCTCGTGTTCGCGGGTACTGACCACCAGGCGGCCATCGACCGCCCGCAAAAGGGCCACCCCACAACGGGACGAAGACGTTTCCAAAGCCAGCAGGTTTAGTTCCATAGATGCAGATTGTACGAAATACCGCGACTTGTCCCCCGGTTGTAAGGGGGATTTCAACCATGGTTCGCAATGTGTAATATCTTGTGAACGCCCACTAGCCGCTGGTTCTTGTCACTGTTACATTTCCGGCCATGAATACGCAAAACACCACCCCCACCCGAAAAATCCTCGTCGTTGACGATGATCCGCGCTTGCGCGATTTGCTGCGCCGGTATTTGTCCGAGCAGGGATTCAACGTTTTCGTTGCCGAAGACGCCAAAGAGATGGGCAAACTCTGGCAACGCGAGCATTTTGATCTGCTTGTGCTGGATCTGATGCTGCCCGGCGAAGATGGCCTGTCCATCTGCCGCCGGTTGCGCGGTGGCCACGACAATACCCCCATCATCATGCTCACGGCCAAGGCGGAAGAAATCGACCGCATCGTGGGCCTGGAGATGGGCGCGGACGATTACCTGTCCAAACCCTTCAACCCCCGGGAACTGCTGGCACGGATCAACGCGATCCTGCGCCGCCGCGGCACCGAGGAACATCCCGGCGCTCCCAGCCAGGAAAACGAGTCCATCGCCTTCGGCCCGTACGTGCTGAACTTGTCCACCCGCACGCTCACGCGCAACGGTGAACAAGTGCCGATCACGACCGGTGAATTCTCGGTGCTCAAGGTCTTTGCGCGCCATCCGAAGATTCCCCTGTCCCGCGACAAGCTCATGGAACTGGCGCGTGGCCGCGAATACGAAGCTTTCGATCGCAGCCTCGACGTTCAGATCTCGCGCCTGCGCAAATTGATCGAACCCAATCCGTCCAAGCCCGTGTTCATCCAGACCGTTTGGGGTCTCGGATACGTGTTTGTGCCGGACGGTGGTAGCTGATCGGCTCGCCCGCCCCGGGCAGGAGCGCAGCCTCGTGCCCCGCTTGCGCAGAACCTTCAGGAACTTGACTTCACGTTTGCGGCTCGGCTTGTTCGGCCGCACGTTCCTGTTGCTCGCCGCGCTGATGCTGGTGAGCCTGGGGGCGTGGCTACAAGTCTTCTTCAGCATGGAGCTGGGGCCGCGCGCCAATCAAATGGCGCAGCGGGTGATCACGGCCGTCAATATCACACGCACGGCGCTGATCTACTCGCATAACGGCGAACGCAGCAAGCTCCTGCTGGACCTGGCCACCAACGAAGGCATCCAGGTCTACCCGCGCGAAGTCACCGACTTCGCCGAAGCCCTCCCTGACGACGACTACTGGCAACGCGTTGCCCAGCACATCCGCACGCGCTTCGGCCCGGAAACGCAGATTGCCTGGGGCGTGAATCAGGTGCCTGGGTTCTGGGTCAGCTTCCAGATTGAAAAAGATCTGTATTGGCTGGTGTTCGAGCGAGAGCAGATCGGGTTGACGGGCGGGATCGAATGGCTGGGATGGGGCGCTACCGCGTTGCTGCTTTCCCTTGTCGGTGCGGCGGTCAGCGTGGGCTTCGTGAACCGGCCCTTGTCGCGGCTGGCGCGCGCGGCGCAAGTGCTGTCGCGCGGCGAAACGCCGGCGGCGCTGCCCGAACAAGGCCCGCTTGAAATCCGCGACCTGAACGCCTCCTTCAACCGGATGGCCAAAGATCTGCGGCAAGCCGAGGCCGACCGGGAACTGATGCTGGCGGGGATTTCACACGACTTGCGAACTCCGCTTGCGCGGATGCGGCTGGAAATCGAACTCAGCGGCGTGTCGGAAGACGCGCGCCAGGCCATCGACGAAGACCTTGGGCAGATCGACCACAGCATCGGGCAACTGATGGAATACGCGCGCCCGGCCGGCACATTGCCCCAGCTGGCAACCGATATTTCCGCCGTCCTGGCCGAGCTCTACGAACGCGAACGCAGCCACACGGCGTCGCTGGGCGGCGAGCTCGACGCGTCTCTGGAACAAGGCCTGCGCGCGCGCATCACGGCGCTGGACTTGAAGCGCGTGGTCAGCAACCTGATCGAGAACGCCCGCCGTTATGGCCGTTCCAGCGATGGCATGGCGCATTTGGTCATGACACTGCAAGCTGAAGGCGCGATGATCGTGATCGAGGTTTCAGACCGCGGCCCCGGCATCGCCCCCGAAGACGTGGACCGGCTGCTGCGGCCCTTCTCGCGTGGCGAAGCAGCGCGTACTGGCGTCAGCGGCGCGGGTCTGGGTCTGGCCATTGTTGAACGCCTGCTCAAGCACGTGGGCGGCGCGCTGCGGATGCTGCCTCGTGAAGGCGGCGGACTGACCGCGCGGATAGAGTTGCCCAAAGCCAAGTTTAGGAATTATCAATTAGACAACGATAATCCATAGCGTAGAATTTATGGTTTAAGGCACTGCCTTATTTCCACCAACAACTACTGGGAGTAAACATGAAAACTGTTGGCGACAAACTCGAGCCTTTCAAGGTCACCGGCGTCAAGCCCGGCTTCAACCAGCACGAAGAAAATGGCGTGTCGGCGTTTGAAGACATCACCGAAAGCTCGTTCCCCGGCAAGTGGAAGGTGATCTACTTCTACCCGAAAGACTTCACGTTTGTGTGCCCGACCGAAATCGTCGGCTTCAACAAGCTGGCCAAGGATTTCGAAGACCGCGACGCCGTCCTGCTGGGCGGCTCCACCGACAACGAATTCGTCAAGCTGGCATGGCGTCGTGAGCACCCGGACCTGAACAAGCTGGGTCACTACCAATTCGGCGACACCACCGGTGCCCTGATCGACCAACTGGGCGTCCGTGAAAAGGGTGCTGGCGTTGCTCTGCGCGCCACGTTCATCGTTGATCCGGACAACACGATCCAGCACGTTTCGGTGAACAACCTGAACGTCGGCCGTAACCCGGAAGAAGTTCTGCGTCTGCTCGACGGTCTGCAAACCGATGAGCTGTGCCCGTGCAACCGTACGGTTGGCGGCGCTACGCTGTAATTTCCAGCCCGGCCAAGGGTCTGCTTGCAGGCCCGGCGCTGGGCTTTAATTGCTCTAGATTATAGGTAAAAACTATGGAATTTCTTACGACCATTAAGGAACAGCTGCCGGATTGGGCCAAGGACATCCGCCTGAATCTGGACGCCGTCATTGCCCGTTCGACGCTTGCGCCTGAAGACGCCGTTGGCGCCGCCCTGTCCGCCGCTTACGCTGCGCGCAGCCCGGTGCTGGTCGAAGCCTTCAAGAGCGGCCTGTCCGAAGGCGACGCGAATGCCGCGCTGACCGCCTCGGCGCTGATGGGCATGAACAACACCTGGTATCCCTACGTCGAAATGACGGGCGACGCCAACCTGAAAAGCCTGCCGGCCCAACTGCGCATGAACGCCTACGCCACCCATGGCGGCGTGGAGAAGAAGCGCTTCGAACTGTTTGCGCTGGTGGCATCCATCATTGGCAAGTGCCATTTCTGCGTGGCCTCGCACTATGAAAACCTGAAGAACGACGGCCTGTCGACCGAACAGCTGCGCGACGCCGGCCGTATCGCCGCCGTGGTCAACGCCGCTGCGCTCGCCCTGGCTGCTCAAGGCAAGTAAGCCGCGCAAGCTGCCAGCCAACAAAAAACCCGCCTGTGCAAACAGGCGGGTTTTTGTTTGTAAGAAGCGCTTGGCCCCGCGCTTAGTTCTTCTTCGCCATATCCGAGGTGGTCGGCAAGCCGTTCGAGACCCAGGCCTGAACACCGCCGCGATACCAATAGGCGGACCAGCCGAGCGAACCGGCGCGCAATGCCGCGTTGTAGGACGAACGGTCGTTCATGCCCGCGCCCACAAACACCACTGACGCACCGCGATTGTTGTTCGCTTTTTTCAGCAGCCAGGAATCCAGCGCGCTTTGCAGTTGGTCCGTGACGCTGCCGTCCGAGCCCGCATCCGGCAGCGGATAGGAAATAGGCAGCGTGTCGGCCAGCCCGCTGGTGTCGACGATCAGCAGATTCTTGTCGTTCTTGATCATGCCGACCAGGTCGCCCGTGGTAACCAGCTTCGCGCGGAAAATCTGGTTCGGCGTCGGACCTTTATACGGCGCGGCGAACAGCAACGACGTAGGCGGCACGCCCATGTCTGCCAGCTCATCAATGGGGCTGGGCGGCATGCCCTGACCCGGCGACGACTGCCGGGGCTGCTGCTGCGGTTGCTGCTGCGGCGCGCGCCCGCCATCCTTGGCCGCTACTTCACCGCCCACCGTGCCCATTTCGATGTCGGAAATCATCACAGCAATGTTTTCGATCAGCTCATAGCACATGGTGATCGAGCCTTCGCGCGGGTTGTACCAGGCGTTGAGCTTGCCGCAGTCTTTGAACACCACGTTCACCGGCCGGGGCAACACATAGGTCTGCCCAAGCAGCTTGATGTTGTTGGTGATGGCTTCGGAAAGATTGTTGGCGAACAGATTGCCGATCTTGCGCGACGACCGCTCGAAGGTAACGTTGACCGGCGCACCGGGCGCATTGGCCGGCTGCTGCCCGTCGGGCGACCAGGTGCCAACGCGGGTGTGCGGCGCCAGGATTCTGCGCCACGCACGGTTCTGCTTGTTGAATTCGTCAGCGCAACGCGCCTTGGTCCGGTCTTCCAGCCCCACGTGCTTGGCCACCGATTCAAACACCGACGGGTTGCCGCCGTACATGATGCACAGCATGTTGCGAAAGCGCTTCAGGTCGCCCGTGTGCTCGTCCTGCCAGGCCGACGTTTCCGACGCGCCCCGGCTTTCCGCCAGCTTGCCGCTGTAATACCACTGCAAGGCGGCGTAGGTTGCGGCGTCGCGCGCCATGGTGTTCACGTCTTTGTCGTTCGACGGGTACATCGTCGGCTCAACGATTTGCAGCGCCGCGTAGATATCGACCGCGTCTTCTTCGGCGCCGGTCGACGGCAGTTCCAGTTCGCCGATCAGCGCATGGCCGAATTCGTGCATGAAAATGCTGCGCATGATGCCGATGTACACGGACACGATACGCAGCGTATCGCCGCCAAACCGGGGGTACGGACCCGCACCGGGCAAGCCCGAGTTGTCGGATTGGGCGGGCGCGGGCGCCTGCTTGGTCTGCGGCGCGCTGGCGCCACCACCGCTGCCACCACGCGGAGGCAAGCCGGCAGGTTGCGGCGCCGTAGCGCCACTACGCGGGGGCAAACCGCTGCCTTGCTGCGCGGGCGCGCCCTGCCGGGGAGCCAAGTCGGTATTGATCGAAAAATCCGCAATGCCGAACGTGCCGATGTCATAGGCCATGATGCCGATGTCGCCGCCCACCGCCGACGAATCCGTGACGTCGCCAATGATCTTGCCGTTCACGATGAAGCGGGCCGCGCCCGGCAACTCGACCACCTTGATGCGGTCCGAGCCATCCAGCTTCGCCAGATTGGGAACCGTTGCGATATCGCGACGGTTCTGGCCTTCAAGACAGAACAGAATCGTGCTCTTGTCCGCCGTAATCTCGATCAGGCACAGGCTTTTCTTCGCGCGATTATTCAGCGCCACGCCAATCGACGCCTTCGGGTTCTGCGAATTGACGACCACATTCACATCGGTCACGCGGCCCTGTTCCGGCGCGGGTCCCACGGAAAGATAAAGCGTTTGTTCGCTGCCGGCCGTGGCCGGGTTGCGCAACGTGAACCAGCCATCCTGCACGGCGGCGGTCCAGCCTTGCAGCATCTGCTGTCTGACGGCGCCTGCCAGGGGTCCCAGCTGTTGTTCAAACTCAGCGTGCGCGGGCGAAGCCGCAGCAACAAGGACCGAAAACAGGGCGACGCCGCGTAAACGCATCTGAATTTCTCTATGTAGGCAGATTGAGGTGCGCAGAATATTCCAGATCAATCCGACCCGCTTATTTATTTGTTAAAGATGTATAGCAAAGTAAATGCAATGGAATTTCATTGCATTAGCGTCGGACCGTGTTCCGGTTTACGCGCGGGCCAAAAGCGCAACCACCGTGGCCGCAATGCCTTCCTTGCGGCCCAGATACCCCAAGCCTTCGTTGGTCTTGGCCTTGATATTGATCTCGGTCTCTGCCAAACCGAGATCGGCGGCGATATTCGCCACCATGGCCGGCGCGTGCGGGCCGATCTTGGGCGCTTGGGCGTGAATCGTGGCGTCGATATTCACCGGCGTCCACCCTGCACGGCGCACGCGCGCCATGGCTTCGCGCAGCAGCACGCGGCTGTCGGCCCCCTTGAAGGCCGGGTCCGTATCTGGAAAGTGGCGGCCGATATCGCCCAGGCCAGCCGCGCCCAGCAGCGCGTCGGTCACGGCGTGCAGCAGCACATCCGCATCCGAATGCCCCAGCAAACCATGCGTGTGGGCAATCGTGACCCCGCCGATGATCAGCGGGCGGCCTTCGACCAATGCGTGTACGTCAAAGCCCTG
>Ga0256886_1000082_pt1 | contig 14343 bp, 11 predicted proteins | sample MC6MC0494MT_FD_186342 | JGI IMG/M metagenome (GOLD analysis project Ga0256886, IMG submission 186342) | Metatranscriptome of enriched soil aggregate microbial communities from Iowa State University, Ames, United States - MC6-MC0494-MT... | ecosystem: Environmental > Terrestrial > Soil >... | reverse complement strand
GCAGCACTTCACGGCCTTGGCTGACCAGTGACATATGGTTCAGCGACAGGTGCGCGATCAGGCGCCATATCAAGCCTTTGCCCAATGGCACGCGCACCGTGGCGGTGGGCTTGCGCAGGCAACGGATATCCTTGATTACCGAGTTGGCGGGAATGTTGAAATCGCCACGCTCGCCGCCGAACGGGAGCATGAGCGGCACATCGCGGTTGCTGCAGGTGAGGGCGATGCTGAGGGTGTCGCTGCTGGCGCTGATCAGCTCCAGGTCGCGGTCGACCACGCGAATGCTCATGGCAGTGGCGTCACCCTGGGCGCGCCGCCGGGCAACCCAGAAGCTGCTGTGCGGGTCTTGCTCGCCTCGCGGCTCGAAAAACGGCTGGCAAGTGGCAACCTGGTCGGTGCCCCCCAGTTTACGAACCCGACGCACACGGTCTATGGATACCACTTCTGCTGCGTTGTGCAGCCGGGTGTCCGGGGTGACCGGATACTCGTGCTGGGTGTGGGTCAGTTTGATCGGCTCGGCTTGCTGGCGGAACAGGTTGATGATGGGCGTGCAGTTGAGCTTGAAGTTGTTGCGCCCGATATTCTGGGTCAACCGCGCCAGTCGCTCGCCAAGGTCGTAGTCGGAAAAATAGAAATTGATGTCGACCTGCTCGATGGCCTTGCCCTGCAGAATGCGGGCAAAGCCACTGAGGTCGAAGAACATGAACTTGTCGGGGAACGTGAAATATTCGTGCAGCAGCCGGTAACCGAGGAACGAGCGCTCCGAGTAGTCAACCAGGCCTTCGTCGCGGGCATAGCCTACGGCCTTGAGGGCATCGACGGGCAGTGCGACCTCACGGCTGCGGCCCTCGTCGTTGAAGCTCAAGGTCGCCTTGGCCAGGTTATTGAACAGCAATTCGTAAAGGTGCAGCATGAGCGTTGCTTCGCCGTCGAGGAAAAACCGCAGGCGGTCCATTTGCATCTGCCCGAACAGAGCATCGCCGGTGGCTGCAAGGCGGATACGCAGGTGTGCGACCAGGTCGGCACTGTGGCCGTTGAAGGCCGAACGTTCCATTTCGACGAACGAGGCCTGTTGCACGGCAATCGGCCACAGCTCTACCGGGTAGCACGTGCGGAACTTGCACACCACGCCCTCTATGGCGTTGGCATGCATCTCGGTATGGCGCGCCACCCGGTACGCTTCGGAGACTTTCTCGTGCCTGCCCAGGCTCAGCTCGGCAATCGACATCGAGGGGGTAGGGCGCAGGTAATGCGGGTACAGCACCTCAAGGAAGGATTCGACGATTTCCGGAAACTCGTCATCGAGCTTCTTGTGCACCCGCGCAGAAAGGAACGAGAACGCCTCGATCAGGCGCTCGGTGTGCGGGTCTTCGCAGTTGTCGCCCTCGATCAGCAAGCGCGAAGCGATTTTCGGGTACTGCGCGGCAAACTCCTGGCCGAGGAAGCGCAGGTGCGACAGTTCCTTTTCATAGTAGGGCAGCAGTTCGTCGAGCATCAGTTGAGGTTCTGCACTTTGTATTCCTGGGTGTTGACCTGCAGCACGGCGTCGAAAGAGACCTGGCGGCTGATGTCCTGCAGACGCAATACGGCGTCCACGCGGAAGGTCAACATGCGGTGGCCATTCTGCTGGGCCAACAGCTGCACACGGACCCGGCGGAAACGCCGGTCTCCGGTACTGATCGCCCGCTCCAGCTGTTGCTGGATCAGGCGGCGGTCATGTGGGTCGAGCACGCTGCGGCTGATGAAGTCGGGCATGCCGTATTCAAGGATGGAACCACCGAGCTGGCTGAAGCCGTCGAGCTCTTCGGCGACCAGGGACTGGCGGGTATTCACCAGCACCTCAAGGTCACGGACGATGCTGGCTTTGTACTCGGCCAGCGAGCAGGTGCGCTGCGCGGCCGGCTCGGCCGACTGGAACGGACGGTCGTCCAGCAGTCGGTCGAGCAGCGAGGGCAGCAGGCGGGCCTGGTTACTCATGTGTCATCCCTGTACACACCGGCTTGTCAGCCGCGCGCCCCTTGAGGCAGTTCGGCGACCAGGCGCAGCGAGGCGGTCAGTTCGTCGAGCTGGTAGTGCGGGCGCAGGTAGGTTACAGCCTTGTACACGCCTGGCTTGCCTGGTACCTCGAACACCTCGGCGCGGGCTTCGCGCAGCGGGAACTTGGCCTTGGCCTCCTGGCTGGCGGTGTCGTCCAGCAGCACGTAGCTGGCCAGCCACTGGTTGAGGAAGCGCTCCACGTCCATGCGCGAGGCGAAGCTGCCGATTTTGTCGCGCATGATTGCCTTCATGTAATGGGCGATGCGCGACGTGGCGAAGATGTACTGCAGCTGGGCCGACAGGCGTGCGTTGGCGTTGGCGATGTCGGTGTTGTATTGCTTTTGCTTCTGCGCCGACTGGGTGCCGAAGAACGCGGCGTAGTCGGTGCCCTTGCAGTGCACCAGAGGAATGAAGCCCAGGTCCGACAGCTCTTTTTCGCGGCGGTCGGTGATGGCGATCTCGGTCGGGCACTTGAGGGCGATTTCGCCGTCGTCGGTCTTGAAGGTATGGGTTGGCAAGCCTTCGACCAGGCCGCCACCTTCTACGCCGCGGATGGCCACGCACCAGCCGTAGCGGGCGAAGGCATCGGTGACGCGGGTGCCGAGGGCATAGGCGGCGTTCATCCACAGGTACTTGTTGTGGTCGCGGCCGTCGACGCTTTCGACGAAGTTGAATTCTTCCACCGGCGTGGTATCAGGGCCATATGGCAGGCGGCCGAGCACGTGGGGCAGGGTGAGGCCGACGTAGCGTGAGTCTTCCGAGGCGCGGAACGACTTCCACTTGGCGTATTCGACGGTGTCGAAGAGATTTGCCAGGTCACGCGGGGCGGACATCTCGGTGAACGAGTCCCAGCCAAACAGCTCGGGGGAGGCGGCGGAGATGAACGGTGCATGCGCCGACGCTGCCACGTGCGAGATCTCTTCCAGCAGGTACATGTCTTCGGGGTTGCGGTTGAACTCGTAGTCACCGATCAGCATACCGAACGGCGCGCCACCGAAAGTGCCGTATTCTTCTTCGTAGACTTTCTTGAACAGCGCGCTCTGGTCGAATTCGCTGGCGGCCTTCAGGTCGCGTACCAGGTCCTTCTTCGAGGCGTTGAGCAGGTGGATCTTCAGCGTGGTGCTGGTTTCGGTCTGGTCTACCTGGTATTTCAGGCCGCGCCAGGAGGCTTCCAGCTGCTGGAACTCGCGGGCGTGCATGATCTCGTTCATCTGCTCGGAGAGCATCGAATCGATCTCGGCGATACGCGAGTCGAGCACGGCGATCAGGTCCTTGCTCGGCGTCATCTCACCTTCGAGCACCTGGTTCACCAATTCGCCAATCAGGTCGCGGGTGCGGTTGCGCTCGGTGTCGGAACGGGCCACGCGGCTTTGCGAAATGATGCTGTCCAGCAGTGAGGGCTGTGGCGCGAAGTTTTCTACTTCGACCAGTTCGCCGGCCTGTTGCGGTGCGGTTTGCTTGTCGGTCATGTTCGGGCTCCTGCTCAGGCGCGATCGCTGCTGGATGGGTCTTTCACTTCGGCTTCACGGCCGAATTCCTTGCCCAGGGTCTTGAGTTTTTCGGTGTTCTGCAGCACGTCCATCAGCAGCTCTTCGAGCTTGTCGTTGCCGCCCATCTTGTTGCGCAGGTCGGCCAGTTTGTTGCGCACTTCAAGCAGCTTGCGCAGCGGCTCGACCTGCTTGACCACGTTCTGTGGCTCGAAGTCTTCAAGGCTGTTGAAGTTCAGCTCCACGCCCAGCTGGGTGCCGTTCTTGGCCAGGGTGTTGTCGACCCGGTAGGTCAGGCGTGGCTTGATGCCCTTGAGCACACCGTTGAAGTTGTCCCGGTCGATGAAGACGAACTTGCGGTCCTTGAGCTTGGGCAGCGGCTCCAGCGGGTTGCCGGAAAAGTCGCCCAGTACGCCGACGACGAAGGGCAGCTCCTTTTTCTCGATGGCATCGCCGATGTCCACGTCGTAGGTGATATGGACCCGCGGCGCGCGGACGCGGTCGAGTTTGTGCTGGGTGCTTTCCTTCTTCGCCATCGTGTTCTCCAGTGCTAGCAGTTCGCTGCGAATCATTGCGCGGCCCGGTGTGGGGCCCTGCGGGTTACAGTCCTTCGATCGTCAGCAGCAGGCGCTGACGGATGTCGTCGTTCATTTCCAGAATGTTGTCGCGGCCCACCAGTTCTTCGAAGCTGGTGTTGCCGGCAATTTGCGTGCTGCTACGGATGACCGAATCGTCGGGAAGTTCCGAGCGCACCGGCGAGCTGATGACGCAGAACGGCAGGTCGCCAAAGCCTTTGAGGCGTTCGAAGCTCAGCCCGTAGCGCAGGCCTTCGAACAGCCGGCCCAGGCCAGGCGACTTGCTCAGGCAGTAGAACAGCACGAGGTAGTGCACCACGAAGCGGTACAGCTCGGCGCTGCTGCGGTTGGGGTCTTTGATGACATTGCGAAACCGCGCCAGGTCGAAGGCGTGGAAGCCCACTACCCAGCGGGTTGGGCTGGTGATACGGATGGTCTGGCCGCTCTGTTCGAGGACCTTGTCGTATTCCAGCGGGAACAGTTCGGGGGTGGTGCTGATCAGGTTCAGCGGTACTTCCAGCTCGGTGACCAGCTGGAACGGCGCGGCCGAGCCGATACGCTCGTAGAGTTCGACCAGGGCCTGGAAGTGGCCCTGGGTTTCGCGCCCGCTGCTGCGCTGGGCGCCTTGCAGGTATTCGCCAAACAGGGTTTGCGGACGGATCAGCGGTGCCACGGTGGCAAGGTAATCCGCCGCCTGCGCCTTCAGCGCATCGGAGATCGCCCGCGTCTGGCTGCGCAGCTTGATCAGTGCTTCGACATCGAATGATTGTGTCATCGGTACATCGCGTCCATGTGCCTGCTTGATCGTCCTGAACGCCAGTGGCGTCGACCTGAAATTGAGCCATCGGCTGCGGCAAATCTGAGTGCTGGCACATGAATATTGTGTTGCCAGCAATGCCGACTAGGGCACCTCGCTGAGGAAGAAGTTCCGGCGAGGGTGGCGATTTTTTCCCTGTTTTACGACGCTGCGCAATAATGGCTCTGTGATATTGACAGTGGTCTTGGTCGCAGGAATTGGGGGGTTAAGCCCTAAAGACTGGGTGCGAAAGGGGCTGGGAAGAGATGAAAATCATTGGCAAAAGTTTTTTTCAAAAAGTGAATCAGTTCTCATTTTGTGCGCTGGCCGCCTGCGCGTTGCGGGGTTGGGGAAGCGCGTCAGGATGATGGCCCTGCGACGAGTTTCGTCGCATCCAGCGGGGTAACTGTCTTGTGCAAAAGCGATAGCTAGCGCGATGCTAGTAGGTGCGGGTAGGTGCGGGTAGGTGCGGGATTGCCCGCGAACACCGGCGCAGCCGGTTGCATCCAACTCAGCGACCATCGACCTGTACGCAAACGTCTCTGCCATTGATTGCCTTACATGGCCAATTGTCGTTGATGTAATGATCCGGCTTGAAGCACACGCGTTCATCGTTAACCCAGAACATCTGCCAACCGGAGCCCGAGATCCTGAGCTTCGGGCACGACCAGTAGCCCTTTGCCGAAAGCGTTGCTGTGGTCAGCGTAATCGTTGTCGGTGCGACGATAACCATCAGCACAACCGTCAGTTGCAGCGAGCGTAGCTGGAACCCATGCAGCCAAGAGGTTTTCAGTGGGTCAAACTTTCGACCGGTCCATGCGGCGATCAGGCTACCAACGATCAGGCAAGGCCCTAGGGGAATGAATGCAATCATGAAGAAAGCTTTGAGCGGGGTTTCCACGACCGGCGCATTACGGTAGATCCGGCCGTAGAGGGGTACAATATCCGTCCATAAGGCGTACACCGCCAGTGCTCCCATGGCGAGCATGGACAGCATCAGACCGATGGCCGTAAGTCGGAAAAGAACAGGGGACCTTACGTAGAGTTCGGGATGGTCTTTCATGTGTGCCTGAGCATTCCCTGGCTGCCGCGGATCAAACCAGCATGGCTGGACAACAGATCCTGGACGTTATCACAGGACCAGGCACTGGACCGCGCCAAGGCCACGCTGCTTGGCCTGGCCGGCGCTCAACGGTGCAGACAAGGAAGAGGCCCTGGCCCCAGCGGTGCGTTCGTTGCGGCCTCGCCCGATGATCATCAATGCGGGCGAGTACAAGCAAAAGCGCCGCGAACAGACCGCTACTCCGGCTACGTCATTGATACCTTGGAAGCAGCACTGTGGGCCGTATGGAACACCGACAACTTCAAGGACGCGATCCTCCTGGCCGCCAACCTTGCCGATGATGCCGACAGTGTCGCTGCAACGGCAGGGCAGATTGCGGGGGCGCTCTACGGGGTATCGGGCACGCCGTCGGAGTGGGTGGCCAAGGTGGCCTGGTCGCAGCATATTCGTAGGTTGGCGAGCCGGCTGTTCGAGCTGTCGCCGCTGAGCGATGAGCTCGATGACCTTCTCTACGGCAGGCACGGATAGGGTTCAGTGATCGTCAGCGCGAGCGCTTTGTCTACATACTTGAGTGGTGTAGTAGGTTTCATGTTAATTACCTGACCTTGGTGGCTAAGGTCTCGGTTTTGTAAAGCTTCCCGATGGGGTGATCCCTAAGTGTGTGTTTGTCCATTTAATGCCTGAGTGTGCGCAGACCGGAGGGGCGCCGCTGTACATCCCCGTCGCCCCGTCTCCAAGTCACTGCGGCTTATCAACTGCTACCTTTTCGGTTTTTCCGCCGTACTCGCTTTGAGCCTGGCCAAGGTAGACAACTTACCGCCCATCGACCTGGACGCAAACGTCCTTGCCGTCGATAACCTTGCACGGCCAGTTGTCGTTGATGTAGTGATCCGGCTTGAAGCACACCCGGTCATCGTTGACCCAGAACAACTGCCAGGCAGAACCTGATATCAACAGTTTCGGGCAGGGCGAATAGCCTCTGGCCAGCAACGCCACGGTTGTCAGTATCATCACTGCTGGAACGACATAAAGCAGTGTCTTCAGTGACAACCCGAACATCTGAGTCTGGAAACGGTGTAGCCGTGAGGCAGGAGGAGGGTCGAACTTTTTACCCGTCCAGGCGCAAATCGCGCTGCCAACCAGCAGAATGGCCAGTGCCGGCGGAGCCATGAGCAGGCCAAATGCGAGATACGGCGTCTCGACCACTGGGGCCCCGCGCAGGAGCCTGCCGTAGAGCGGGAACAGGTAGTTGAGGTACGCATAAACGGAAATGGCGCCCACCAGCAGCATTGCGGCAATCATGCCAACAGCCAGCAACCTGATCTTGAGAGGCGATAGCCCGGGGGATATCTGCGAAGAGTGTGTAGTCATTTTCAGAACTTGGGCAGGTTGAACGTGGGCAGCGATGGCAATGAAGGCATCGATGGCAGGCGGGGTGCGCTTGGCCAGTTTGGCAGGTCGATCCCGTCGGGGCGCACTTTGCGGATGATCCACGACTTGGCTTCATCGTAAAGCTCGTCGGCAATTCTGCCTGCGATGTTGGTAGCCGTTTCTTCAGCATAGCGACGCAGGTCGGCTGGCTTGATCTCGGTGATGGTTTTGTGGATTGCCTCGATATGATCCACGGCATAGCGCAGGCCGGCCTTCACTGCGTTCTTGATGCCGAAGTGGTTGTCCAGCGCATTAAGCCCAAGGCCCACTGCAAAAACGACGAGCGCACCGGCGATGACCGGTGCTGCGGCTGCCGTGAACAGTGCGCCAGCAGCCAGCGCTGCGGCGTAGCCGAGCGCCGAAGCGATGCCAGCCTTGATCAACTCCACCCCAATGCCGCCAAACAGGTCGCTCATGATGTGCTCGTCGCCAAACACCCACTCTGCGACTTCGATGGCTACCGCCACATAGCACGAGAGCTTGAAACCCTTGATGGAGGAGCCGCGCACGCCGTATTTGCCGATGCCCATGCTGACCAACTTGGCGTTCTGAACACCATAGCGTGTTGCATTGAGCGTTTTGCGCAGGCCTGGGTAGCCGGTGAGAATCACGTACTGCTTACCATTGCGCACGGTGTAGCGTACTTTCGTGCCCATCCCGTTCATGTCACGAATGAAACCGACGATGTTTTTCGCGTCCCAGGCCGCCATGGCCGTAGGCACGCCCCAAGTAGTGTTGACGAAGGTGTGGGGCAGGCCATTGTAGGTGGATTTCACGCCGTTCCAGGTACCGGTCAGAAGGTCACCCTGCGTGCGAGTACACACTTGCGGAGGCTGCGTGGCGCCATGTGCCTGCTGGGCTAACTGGGCCTGTGCGTGGAAGTCTTCTATCGACATGATCACCATTTCCCGGTGATTCTGGTCCATCTCCCGGTCCAGTTGGCTGAGTTGGCTTTCGCTCACGCTCATGGCGATTCTCCCTGATAGTCGCGATCTACTGCCTCATGGCTAGGCGTAGGGAGCCTACACTCCAGACCTCCAGCAGATCAAACCGGAGGACATATTTCGATGTAATTAATCAAGAAAGTGTCGACTGATACACGGGCCCATGATGCACCAGTTGCACGCGGCTTTTGTCCTCGATGTGAGGTGTTCTGGCTTATCGCCATCATTTGACAGCCTCAGCCAAGCGCGTTTTCATTGTGAGATTTCCAGCTTGATGCAGGATGCATTGATATGATTACGGATGCCCTCGAGTCGATGCTCACCCAGCATCAACGCCTGTTCACCTTCGATTCTCCACTGCCTCCCGAGCAAGAACTGCAACTCCTCAGCTTCAGCGGCCGCGAGGCGATTTCGGAGTTGTTCAGTTTCCAGGCACACCTCATTTCGCAAGACGCTCGCATCGAACTGAAGAAGCTTATCGGCAAGAAAGTCACGTTGGGGATTGCCTTGGCCGACGGCACCACTAGGTACATCAGTGCGCACGTGTCGGACTTCGTGCACACCGGTGCTGATGGCGGCATTGCCAACTACACCGCTGAACTGGTGCCTTGGATCTGGATTCTCAGCCGTCGCCGCGACTCGCGCATCTTCCAGGACAAGACCACCGAGCAGATCGTCAAGGAAGTTTTCGATTACTACCTGTCCCTGGCCGAGCATGAGTTCCGCCTGAGCCAGCCGCTCAAGCCAATCAGCTACTGCACGCAGTATCAGGAATCGGACCTGAATTTCGTGCTGCGCCTGCTCGAGCAGGAAGGGCTGTTCTTCACCTTCGAGCACTCCCAGGAAGGCCATCGCATGATCATCAGCGATGACAGCAGCATGCTTCCGCAGCTGGAGCGCCAGCCGCTGATCCGCTACCACAGTGCTTCGGTCACCGAAACCGCCGACTCGATCACGGCGTGGTCTTCGGCGCGACGGATGCAGCCAACCCGCCTGACCCTCAAGTCCTTCGACTACAAGCAACCCGGTAACCCGCATCTGGTGCAGCTGAACTCGGTCAATCAGCAGGGCGAGGTTGGCCAGTACGAGGTCTTTGAATATGAAGGCCTCTACGGCTATGCCGATTCCGATGAAGGCATGCGCAAGGCACGTCGTCGGCTGGAGGCGATGGAGGTCGACGGCAAGACCTTCCATGGCGAGAGTAATTGCCGCGCCATGGAACCTGGCCATTACTTCGAGCTGAGCCAGCATTACGATCACGACAACGACGCCCCGGACGATCGCCAGTTTCTGCTGCTTTCCGTCACCCATTGGGGACAGAACAACTACGCCAACGATGGCGAAGCGGGCTACCGCAACAGCTTTAGCTGCATCCGCCGTAAAATCCCGTTCCGCCCCGCATTGCGCACCCCAAGGGCGGGTATCAGCGGCCCGCAGACTGCCATTGTGGTCGGTCCACATGGCGAAGAGATCTACACCGATGAGCTGGGGCGGGTGAAGTTACAGTTCCACTGGGATCGTAACGGTGAATTCAATGATCAGAGCTCCTGCTGGGTACGCGTCACCCAGTCTGGCGCCAGCGGCGGCTTCGGCAGCATCCAGATCCCACGCATAGGCGACGAAGTGGTTGTGGTGTTCCTTGACGGCAACCCGGACCGGCCGCTGATCATGGGCAGCCTGTACAACAGCACCAACACCCCGCCATGGTCGCTGCCGGCGAACAAGACCCAGAGTGGGTTCCTGACGCGTTCGATGAAGGGCGACGGCGGTACCGCCAACTTCTTCCGCTTCGAAGACAAGGCCGGCGCCGAGCAGATCATCATGCATGCCGAACGCAACATGGATACCGAGATCGAGCTGGATGAGACCCATGAGGTGGGTAACAATCGCGTGATCAAGGTAGGCGGAACCCACTCTGAGGTCATCAAGAAAGACACGTTGGTAAATGTCACGGAAGGTAGTTACACGTTGAAGGTGGACAACAACCTCATTCAGGTGAGCGCCATGGAGAGCATTCTGCTCGAGGTCGGCACCAGCAAGATCACGATAAAGCCAAACAAAATCACCATCGAAGCAGACAGCATCGACATTCTTGGCAAGAACACCTTTGTCAAAGGTGACCGGGTCGATATCAACGAGTAGGGTGCCGCGTGATGGTCAGAGCAAATATTTACGACAGGCTCTCGCAGCGGCGGGAGGCCGCCGAGGCAGCGGCCCGGCAACAGGCAGAGGAGGCACGCCGCGCAACGGATTGTGCAATGCAGAGTGCTCCGCCGCCATCGGTGCTACCACTGAATGCCGAGCAGAATGCCTTGCGCATCGCCGGCTTGAACCTGCAGGTGCCTGCGGGCTTTGCTTTTCGCGATATTGATACCACGCTGGAGTTCGCCGGTTGCCATGTGCAATTCAGTGTTCGGCGCCGCAATGCGCCCGAAGGCCTTGAACTTAGCGATGCAGTCGAGCTATTCACCAGGAAGTTGCGCCAACGCCACACCGACATGACCGTTGTGCGCCAAGCCGAAACCATATTGGCCGGCCACTCGGCGATCAGCCTCGACTACCAGTTCAGCGCTGGGCAAGAGCGCCGTCATGGTCGCGCTGTGTGCACGATTATCGTATCCGCCGATGGCAATGGACGGCAGTGGCTGAACATGGCTACGGTAATCGACCCAGACAAGTTGCAGCTGGCCAACTGGCTGATCGAATTCGACGCCATGCTCGCTGGCATGACCGCGTAATAACGCGCAAATTTCTCACGTTTTCATGGAATATACATTCAATGGACTATCAGCTGCAGGAAGGATCTATCACATTGCCGGAAGGGTTCCAGGATCGGACAGTCAACATGTTCATCCTTGGCAACAGTATCCCAGCGCCCTTGAATATCACGGTTTCGCGTGACAATCTGCTGTCCGGCGAAGACCTGGGAGCGTATATCGAGCGCCAGGTTAAGCTGATTGCATCTAAATTGCGCGGCTACACCATTCTGGGCAAGAAGCCTGCACAACTTTCGTCCAGCCAGCCCCAGGCCGGTATTCAGGTTGATGGTTATTACCTGAAAGACGGTAGACCTATTTATCAACGCCAGGCGGCATTCGAGATTGCGCCTGGGCGCATTCTGGTTTTCTCCACTACCAGCCAAGCCGACTTCAGCGGCAAGCAGAACGACAGTTGGTTAGAGTTATTAGGCAGCTTCGAGCCTCGCCAAGCCCCTGCCACAGAAAATACAACGCAGGGTTGAAACTATGTTCGAAGCCGCGCGGCTGCATGACGAGATTGAACACACCAGCGCCTTGGCAGGGTTTCTTGCGGGGGCGGTTATTGGCTTGGCGATCGCTACAGCGGCTGCCTTTACCCTCTGTACCGCCGGGCTGGGTGGTTTTTTGCTGGCAGCAGTCATTGGCATTGGCGCAGGCATGCTGCCGATGCTTGGCGAGAAGCTAGGATCAATGTTCAGTTCACCGGCGGGGCAGATAGAGCTTGCCGGTTGTTCGCCGGATGTGTTCATCAACAACCGCAATGCAGCTCACGCGACATTAAGTACTGCGAAGTGCGACAAACATCCTGCGCCTGTTTTAGTTGCAGAAGGCTCGTCTAACGTATTCATCAATGGTGTCGCCGCCTCACGCAAAGGCGACAAACTGACCTGCGGAGCCAAGATTTCCGGCGGTTCGAACAATGTCTTCATTGGTGGCGGCACCGAGCGCTACCTGCCCGTCGATGAAGAAGTACCGGAATGGCTACGCGTCACGGTCGATATCTTGATGATTGTTGCGTCGATGGGGCGCTCAGTCGCTTCGGTTGGCCGCTTGGGGCTGCAGGCGGGTCTAAAGGCCGCCGGTCCGTGCGCGCTTCAAACCGGTGCCACCATTGCAGCAAGCTATCTTGCCGGGCGCTTCATCATCGGCCCTGCGGTGGAGCGGGCCATTGGTGGCTTCGTCGGCAATCCGGTGGACATGACCAGCGGTCGCAAGATTCTGGCTAACGAGACGGACTTCGTTCTGCCAGGGTTAATGCCTATAGAATGGTCTCGCTTCTATGCCAGTGACCTCACTGTAGCGAGTGTGCTAGGGCAAGGGTGGATACTGCCTTGGGAGCAGAGCCTGCGGCGTAGCGGTGGCTTTGTCTATCACACAGACAATCAAGGCCGCAGCGTTCCGTTCATAGACCTAGAACCGGGCGAAAGCATCTACAATCCTCATGAGAGCATCCACCTCGTGCGCACCGAGGGTGGGCATTACATTCTGCAGACGCTCGACAACGTCTTCTTTTACTTTGGCGAAGTGCCGAATGACAATACAAGCGTCCCTTTGCAGCGCCTGGAAAATGCGCTGGGCCACTATCTCCATTTCACTCGCAGTGCTGACGGCTGCCTGACGGATATCACTGCGCCAGGTGCCGTGCGTGTCCACTTGCACTACGACAATCCGCTCGGTCGCCTCACCGAGGTCAAGCGGGTGGTCGGTGAGAGTGCCGTCGAAACGCTGGTACATTACCGGTACGACGATAACGGCCAGCTCACTGAAGTGATCAATCGCAATGGCGATTTGGTCCGCCATTTCGGTTATGCCGAAAATCTCATGACCCGCCACAGCAATGCCCTGGGCCTGATCTGTGACTACCGCTGGGAAACCTACGATGGCAAACCGCGCGTTGTCGAGCACTGGACCAGCGACGGCGAGCACTACCACTTCCGTTACGACTTCGCCCAGCGCACCAGCTGGGCGACGGATGTGCTGGGCCGCGAACTGGAAATCCAGTACAACGAGGGCAATCGCGTCATCGCCAGCCGTGACTTCGGCGGCGAACGCTATGGCATGGATTTCGACGCCTCCGGCAATCTCGTAGGTATCAAGCTGCCGGATAGCAATCGCCTTACGCTGAGGTACGATGAATTCTCCCGGCTGATCGAGGAAACCGATCCGCTGGGCCGCAAGATCAGCTACAAGCACCACCTGGCCACGTCACTGATCATCGAAACCCGCCTCCCTGACGGCAGTGTGTGGCAGTCGCGTTACGACGACAAAGGCAACCTCATCACCGAGATCGACCCGCTGGGTCACAAAACCCAGTACCTCAATAGCGACGACGGCCTGCCGCATACCATCATTGATGCCAACTTCAAGTCCAAGTACCTGTGGTGGAACTGCTATGCCCAGGTCGAGCGCTTCGACGACTGCTCGGGCAAAAGTACCCGCTACCGCTACGATGATCGCCAACATCTGATAGCCGTGACCGATGCGCTGAACCAAACCACGTCGCTGGAGCGCAAACCCGACGGCGAAGTGCTGCGCATCAACCACCCGGACGGCACTGCAGAAACTTTCACCTACAATACCCTTGGTCAGGTACTGAGCCACACCGACGGCAAAGGCCAGACTACCCGTTTGCAGCGTACCTCGCGCGGGCTGCCAAGCAGGCGCCAGGACGCTAAGGGCGAGTGGATCCGCTACGAGTACGACAAGGCCCTGCGCCTGGCCGCACTGGTCAACGAGAACAGCGCGGTTTACCGCTTTGCCTATGACGCGTCGGACCGGCTAAGCGAAGAAGTGCGGGTAGACAACCTGACCCGGCGTTTCAGTTACGACGCCGGTGGCCACCTGCTGCGCCTGGACGAAATCGGCTACGGCGAAACCGGTGAGCGACCAGAGCGCAGCACGCTGTTCGAGCGCGATGCCATTGGCCGGCTGACGGCCAAGGTCAACTGCGATGCCCGGCAGGACTTCGCTTACGATGATGCCGACCGGCTGCTGAGCATTCATCGCCAGCCTACCGTTGCCGGCAAGCGGCTGGGTATCACCGATGAAACGCTGGGGTACAGCTACGACCTGCTGGGGCGGCTGACGCAGGAGTTGAGCCCGAGTGGCGCGCTGGACTATGAGTACGACCCGCTCAGCAACCTGACCACACTGACCCTGCCGGATGGGCGCAAGGTCAATCACCTGTACTACGGCAGCGGCCACCTGCACCAGTTGAACCTGGACGGGCTGGTGATCAGCGACATGGAGCG
>Ga0256886_1000072_pt1 | contig 14685 bp, 12 predicted proteins | sample MC6MC0494MT_FD_186342 | JGI IMG/M metagenome (GOLD analysis project Ga0256886, IMG submission 186342) | Metatranscriptome of enriched soil aggregate microbial communities from Iowa State University, Ames, United States - MC6-MC0494-MT... | ecosystem: Environmental > Terrestrial > Soil >... | reverse complement strand
CTGGCGCCCGGCAGGCTGGCCGACACCGAGATCGTGGGAATGTCCACCTGCGGCAACGGCGCCACCGGCAACAGGAAAAACGCCAGCATTCCCGCCATCACAACCGCCACGCTCAGCAGCGTGGTCGCCACTGGACGGACGATGAAGGGCGCCGACAGGATCATGACGCGTCCCCGGCGGCCGGCTCGCGCACGCCACGCCAGCGGCGCGACATGCGGTCGAACATCAGATAGATGACCGGCGTGGTGAACAGCGTGAGCACCTGGCTGAGCAGCAGGCCGCCCACCATCACCAGGCCCAGCGGCTGGCGCAGCTCAGCGCCCGTGCCGGTGGACAGCATCAGCGGCAAGGCGCCGAACAGCGCGGCCAGCGTCGTCATCAGAATCGGGCGGAAACGCAGCAGCGCCGCTTCGTGGATGGCCGCGCGCGGGCTCAAGCCCCGCTTGCGTTCGGCGTCCAACGCGAAGTCGATCATCATGATGGCGTTTTTCTTCACGATGCCAATCAGCAGAATGATCCCGATGATGCCGATCATGTCGAGCTCGGTCCCGCTGATCAACAGCGCCAGCAACGCGCCCACGCCTGCGGACGGCAAGGTCGACAGGATCGTGATCGGGTGGATATAGCTTTCGTACAGCACGCCAAGCACGATGTACATCGTGACCACCGCCGCCAGGATCAGCCACAACGTGCTGGTCAGCGAATTCTGGAACGCCAGCGCCGCGCCTTGGAAACGCGTTTCCACGCCAACGGGCATGCCGATTTCGGCTTCCGCCGCGGTGATGGCCTCAACCGCATTCGACAAGGACGCGCCCGGCGCCAGGTTGAACGACACCGTCACCATCGGGAATTGATCCAGCCGGTTCACCGCCAGCACAGTACGGCCTTCGCTGATGTGCGCCACCGACGACAACGGCACTTGTCCGCCCGATGACGTCGGCACATGGATCTGGCCGAGTGACGACGGGTTCATCTGAAACTGCGGCTGCACCTCCAGCACCACGCGGTACTGGTTGGACTGCGTAAAGATGGTGGAGATCAGCCGCTGGCCGAAGGCGTCGTACAGCGCCTCGTCGATCACCGCCGCCGTGATGCCCAGGCGGGACGCCGCATCGCGGTCAATTTCAACCCAGGTCTGCAAACCATCGTCTTGCAGGTCATCGGTAACGTCCTTCAAACCCGGCACCTGGCGCAAACGGTCCACCAGCTTGGGCGTCCATTCGCTCAGCACTTTCAGGTCGGGGTTGGACAGCGTCATCTGGTATTGCGTGCGGCTGACGCGGTCTTCAATCGTCAAGTCCTGCACGGGCTGCATGTAGACGGTCAGCCCGTCTTGCTTGGCCAGCGATTCCTGCAAGCGCGCCATCACCGCGCGCAAGTTGCCGCTGCGTTCGGCTTGGGGTTTCAGCGAAATCTGCATGCGGCCGGCGCTAAGCGTGGCGTTGCTGCCATCCACCCCGATGAACGAGGACACGGCCTGCACGTCCGGGTCTTCCAGCACCAATCGCGCCGCGGCCTGCTGGCGTTCGGCCATGGCGGGAAACGAGATGGACTGCGGCGCCTGGGTAATGGCCTGGATCAGGCCGGTGTCCTGCTGCGGAAAGAAGCCTTTGGGCACGACCATATACAGCACCACCGTCAACGCGAACGTGCCCAACGCCACCAGCAGCGTCAGCGGCTGATGGCGCAGCACGACTTGCAGCATGCGGTCATAGCCGGCGATGACGCGGTCGATGAAATTGCCCGTGGCCGTGTGAAAGCGGCCGTGCTTCTGTTCCGATTCGGCGCGCAGCAAACGCGCGCACATCATTGGCGTAAGCGTCAGTGATACGACCAGCGAAATCAGGATCGACACCGCCAGCGTAATGGCAAACTCGCGGAACAAACGGCCCACCACTTCCGTCATGAAGAGCAGCGGAATCAACACGGCAATCAGAGAGAACGTCAGCGAGATCAGCGTGAAGCCGATCTGGGACGCGCCCTTCAGCGCGGCCTGCAACGGCTTTTCGCCCTCTTCGATGTGGCGGGCGATGTTCTCGATCATGACGATGGCGTCGTCCACGACGAAGCCGGTGGCGATCGTCAGCGCCATCAGCGTCAGGTTGTTGATCGAGAAACCCGCCAAATACATGATGCCGAACGTGCCCACCAGCGACAGCGGCACCACCACACTGGGGATGAGCGTGGCGGTCAGGCTGCGCAGGAACACAAACGTCACCATGACGACCAGCGCCACGGCCAGCAGCATTTCGAACTTCACGTCTTCGACTGAATCGCGGATGGTCTGCGTGCGGTCAGACACCACGGTCACGTCCAGTGTGGCCGGCAGGGCCGCGCGCAGCTGCGGCAACAGCGTCTGGATGCGGTTGACCACGTCAATGACGTTGGCGCCCGGCTGGCGCTGGATGTTCAGCAGGATGGCGGGCTTGTCGCCCGCCCACGCCGCCTGCCGCGTGTCTTCGGCGCCTTCGACCGCGCGCGCCACGTCAGACAAGCGCAGCGGCGCGTTGTTCTTGTAGGCGATGATCAGGTCGTTGTAGTCGGTGGGCGACTTCAGCTGATCGTTGGCGTTGATGGTGGTGGAGCGCTGCGGGCCGTCAAGATTGCCCTTGGGCTGGTTGACGTTGGCGCCCACGATGGCGGTGCGCAGGTCAGACAAGGCCAGCCCGTTGGCCGCCAGCGCTTGCGGATTCACCTGCACGCGCACGGCGGGGCGCTGTCCGCCCGCCACGCTCACCAGGCCCACGCCCGGAATCTGCGACAACTTCTGCGCCACCCGCGTATCGACCAGATCGCGCACCTGCGGCAAGGGCATGGTGGGCGAGGTGATGGCCAGCGTCAGCACGGCCGCATCCGCCGGGTTCACCTTGTTATAGGTGGGCGGCACGGGCAGGTCGCTGGGCAGCAGGTTCGACGCCGCGTTGATGGCGGCCTGCACCTGCTGCTCGGCCACATCCAGTGGCAGCGTCAGGTTGAACTGCATCGTGATGACCGACGCGCCGCCCGAACTGGTGGACGACATCTGGTTCAGGCCCGGCATCTGCCCGAACTGGCGTTCAAGCGGTGAGGTGACCAGCGAGGTCATGACGTCGGGACTCGCGCCCGGATACAGCGTCACGACTTGAATCGTCGGGTAGTCCACCTCGGGCAACGCCGACACGGGCAGCATCCGGTACGCGATGAAGCCAGCGATCAGAATGGCCACCATCGCAAGGGTGGTGGCCACGGGGCGGAGGATGAACAGACGCGACGGGCTCACGATGGTCTCGGCTTACTTGGTGGCGGGCGTGGTGCCGGCCGGCGCACCCGCGCCCAGCGTCTTGTCGCGCGTGGCGGGAATGACTTCGGCGCCGCCCACGATTTCCACCTTGGCGCCTGCGCGCAGGCGGTCGGTGCCTTCGGTGACAACCCGGTCGCCCGGCTGCAAGCCTTCGTTCACGGCCACCATGCCGTTGTTGATGGCGCCCAGCTTCACCTGCCGCACCACAATCGTGTTGTCCGGCTGCACCAGGAAGACGAACGCGCCAGCCGAGCCCTGCTGGATGGCGGCGGTGGGAATGGCGGTGACATCTTTGCGCGTCAGCACATGCAGGCGCACGTTGACGAATTGATTCGGAAAGAGCGCGTCGTCGGCGTTGTCGAACTTGGCCTTGAGCTTTAACGTGCCGGTCGTGACGTCGATCTGGTTGTCCAGCGTTTCAAGCACGCCGGTCGCGATGCGGCGGGTGTCAGCGCGGTCATAGGCGTCAACCTTCAGCGTCTGGCCGGCCGCGATTTCGCCGCGCACTTCAGGCAACTGGGTTTCGGGCAGCGTGAACACAACTGAAATCGGCTGCGTCTGCGTGATCACGACCAGACCATTGGTGTCGGCGCTGGACACGAGGTTGCCACGGTCCACCTGGCGCAGGCCCAGCCGGCCGCTGATCGGCGCGGTGATGCGGGCGTAATCCAGTTGCAGCTTGGCGTTGTCCACGTTGGCCTGATCGCTTTTGACGGTGCCTTCGTACTGGCGCACCAGCGCGGCTTGCGTATCGACCTGCTGCTTGGCGATGGAGTCTTGCTTGAACAGGGCCTGATAGCGCTGCAAATCGCGGCGCGCGTTTTCCAGCTGCGCCAAATTCTGCATCTGCGTGCCGCGCGCCTGATCCAGCGCCACCTGGAACGCGCGCGGGTCGACTTGGGCGAGCAGGTCGCCGGCTTTGACTTGCTGGCCTTCCTGGAACGCCACGTCGACCAATTCACCGCTCACGCGGCTGCGCACGGTAACGGTGTTGTAGGCGGTGACGGTGCCCAGCGACTTCAGGTAGATGTCGATGTCCTGCGTGGCGGCGGTCGCGACCCGTACCGGCACGGGCAGATTGGCCATGGCAGCCATGGGGGGCCGCCCGCCCGCAGCGCGCCCGCCTGGGCCTGCCGGGCCGCCTTGCTTGGCCGAGGGCCGCAGCACCAGCCAGGCAATGCCCGCCACAACAAGCAGCAACACCACGCACACGACGATGCGGCGGCGGGTCCAGCGGGAGGGCGGGGAAACAGGACGACTTTCGGACATGGAACGGTTCCGGGCACTGACGGAGGAAAGCCGTATTGTCTACTAGTCGGTCGGGATTTCTACCATCACGAGGCCGAGTTGAAACTGGCCGCAACAGGAATCGGTCTCAAGAACGGGGGGGATAAGCGCTGGGACCCACCCTAGGAACTGCACAGCGTCATTTGAAACGCCACATCACGGGCGACTTGCTGGGGTTTGAATTCGCCGTCTTGTGTGGAAAAACGTATCCAGATCATGTACTTATTGGCGCTGATCTCGGGAAATACGCCTTCGGTGGGGTCCACCCACACCCGCAGCAGCTGGAATTGCTTGCCGCCCAGCATCTGCTGGTAGGCGCCCTGCTCGGCGACGATATCGGTCTTGCGGCCGGACTCGCGCAACAGACGCAAGGCCAGGGTCAGGCCGTCGTAGAGGGCGGTGAACGGCGAGAGCCAGGCCTGCAAGTCCGCGCAGCGGGCGGCTTCGGATTTGTTCTGCCAGGCGAAATACGAAGGCATGTCCACTTGCGTGGCGCTGCCTGGCACCGACAGGCGGCCGCGCAGGCTGGTCAACCATTCGTTTTCGCGCAACGACTGGCCGGTCTTGCCGGGTGCGGCCAGCGCGCTGGCCACTTTTTCCAGTTCGCGCAACATGGCTTCCAATGCGTCTTGCGCCACGCCCGGATGGTCGCGCAACCCAACAAGCGCCATACGCTGGCGCTCAAGGTCTTGCAGCACGGCGCCTTTGACGTCGGTGCGTTCACACGCGTCGAGCAGATCGAACAGGGATGTGACGGCAACCTGGTGTTGGCGTGAGTCTCCCTCGCGAGCAAAGAAGAACAACCTGTCGAACAGGTATTCCAATCGCAGATAGGCGCGGATGCGCTCATTGAAGGGATATTCGTAAACGATCACGCTTTTTGACAGGCCCATCAGTGGTCGGCCAAGCGGCCGAGAGATTCAGGGGTGCCGGCCAAGCTTGTCGCTTACCGGCCCGTTGTGGTCGCCAGCAACTGCCAGCGGTCATGCAAGGTCTTCGCCTGCGCGCGCAATTGCTCTGGAGTCGTTGCGCCGTCGTTCGTGATGACGTCGTCGGCAGCCTCCAGGCGGCTTGCCCGCGCAGCCTGTGCCGCCATAATACGCCTGATGGCTGGCTCCGTCAGCCCGCTGCGCGACTGCACGCGCGCGACCTGTGTGTCGGGGTCGCAGTCCACCACGCAGATGCGATCCACACGCCCTCGCCAACGCGGCAAAGACTCCACCAAAAGCGGCACAACAAACACCAGATACGATCCAGTTGCAGCGGCTGCCTGACGCTTGGTTTCTTCAGTAATGGCAGGATGCAAAACCGCTTCCAAACGCAACCGGACTTGCGGGTCAGCGAACGCGCGTTCGCGCATCCATTCGCGGTTCAAGGCGCCATCGGGCGTCAAGGCATCGGGGCCGAATTCGCGTTCAATCGCGGGCATGGCCGCGCCGCGCGCAGCGGTCAAGGTCCGCGCGATTTCGTCGGTGTCGACCAGCGTTGCGCCCCATTCGCCCAGCATGTCCGCCACGCGGGACTTGCCCGAGCCGATGCCGCCCGTCAGACCAATCTTGAACATGCCATTCATCCCTTTCTTGCTATCGGTTGTGGCGAGCTGTTGTGGCCAGCCGTTCTTGCTGCCCGTTCTTGGCGATGCCGCGCTTACTTAGCGCATGAACTAGCGCATGAATTGCCATAGGCCTTGATCGCCGCCCAGCAGCAGCATCACGATACCGGCCAACGCCAGATAAGGCCCGAACGGTAAAGGTTGCCCCCGGCTGGCGCGGCCGCTTAACGTCAATGCGCCCCCGATCACCACGCCCACCAGCGATGCGGCCAACAACAACATAGGCAGAGACTCGACACCAAACCACGCGCCCAGCGCCGCCAACAGTTTGAAGTCGCCATAGCCCATGCCCTCGCGCCCGGTCAGCAGGCGGAACACATGGAAGATAACCCACAGGAAAACATAGCCCGCGACCGCGCCGATGACGGCTAGCGGCAGCGTGGTGAACGTATCGAACAGATTGATCAGCAAACCCGCCCACACCAGCGGCTGGGTCAGCACGTCGGGCAACAGCGTGGTTTCGAAATCGATCCATGCCAGCGCCACCAGCATTGCCGACAAGCCCATGGCGAACAGTGCGATGGGCGTTGCGCCGTAGCGCCATGCACAGGCGGCGAACAAGATGCCGGTAAGCAGTTCAATGGCGGGATACCGCAAGCTGATCGCCACCCCGCAAGCCGCGCATCGCCCGCGCAGCATCAACCAGCCCGCTAGCGGAAGCCTTCGCCAACCGGTAATGGGTGCGTGGCAAGCAGGGCAATGCGACGCCGGCCGAAATAGACCATCGGGGCTGTCGGGCCGAGCCTTGCCCACCGCGTCCAGGCATTGCGCTTGCCATTCGCGTTCCATCATGCGGGGCAAGCGATACGTCAGCACCGTCAGCCAATTGCCCACGGCCAGCCCTGCCAGCGCCGCGATGCCAATGAAAAGCCACAAGGGCATATCGAAGACCTGATGCACGATGCTCATGCTCCGGCCGAACGTGCGCATGCACGCGGCTCAACCCTTGGGCTGATGACCAAAAGGCAGGCGGCCTGACCACGGCCGTGTCGTAAATTGTGCATAAAGTGCTGACAACACCCAAGAGTGACTAAGGGAACGTATCGAATCTTCGCATAAGTGCGTAAAATCGGAGACAGACTCAATTCACGGATAAGCTGCCATGACCGCCCGCGTCGATATCGTCACCCGATCCCGCAAACTTAGCGTCATGGGGCTGCTGCTGGCAGGTACCGTATTAGGCGCCGCAGGTTGCGCTCAGCAGAAAAGCGAAGGGTATTACGACCCGCCCGTTGAAAGTACAGTGACCGATGCCCAATACCAGGGTTCGGGCGCTGGCTACCGCAGCGTCATCCGTGCGCCGTCGCAGGTGCAGATCGCCCTGAAGCCCGATGCGCGCAAGCCGCAAAACCAATCTGGCCAAGCCGCCGCCGGGGCTCAAACCACCGAAGACGGCCAAGCCGTTCCGGAAGGCGCGGAACACACCAGCTCGAATACTTCTCCCGCCCCGGCTCCGGCTGCAGCGCCCAATGCCGCCGCGCACAGCCTGGTGCCGCAGCCGCAGACCTACATGGGCACGCTGCCGTGTTTCTCGCCGGCCATGCAATGCACGGCGCAGCGCGTCACGCTGACCCTGGCGCCCAATGGCCGGTGGCGCGGCCGCACGGCGTATCTGGAAAATGACCCTAACAAGGGCCCCGCCGTGACCGAACAAGGCTGCTGGGACGCCACCGACGAGCGCCCGCCGCGCGTCATCCTGATGGACGGCAAGGGCAACGCCCGCGCTGAATTCCTGGTGGCCGCCAACAACGTGCTGCGCGTGCGTTCCATCGCGGGCCAAACGCCGAACCTGAACTACAACCTGACCCGCCAGCCGGACCTTGACCCGATTGACGAGTTGGCCAAGGCCCAAGCGCCGCAGTGCCCTTGATGGTTTGACGGCCCGCCGCCAGCGATCTGGCAGCGTGGCGGAATCAGCGTCTGCCTGAGCCGGTATCCGCCGGGCCCGCCGAACTCCCTGTTCGGCGGGCCCGATTCTTTTGGCGCGAGCACATTCAGGGATCATGGTTCTGGTCTCCTGATTCAGCGGGGTACGCGCCGTATTCCGCCGACGGCTCGTGCAGCACATGGCGGGCCATCGCCGCGGACCTGACCGGGATCGTGGCAGCAGCAGTGGCAGCAGCAGCCCCATCCGCCACATCGTCACCCGCGGCGTCCAGTTCCACCGCATTCAGGATGGGCGACGACCCCGAACGCCCGTGGGCGCACAGGCGGCAAGCCAGTTGCATGGCGTTGCGGGCGTCGAGCTTGGCGAATATGCGGGCGCGATGGGCTTCGGCGGTGCGCAGCGAAATGCCCAGATCGATGGCGATGACCTTGTTGGGCCGGCCCGCCGCCACCAGGCCGACGATTTCTCTTTCGCGAGGCGTCAGCGTGGACAAGACCGATTCAAGATCGTGACGGGGAACTTGCATGGGCGACTCATTTTTGCAATGTAGGATTACAAGAAGTCTGCCCGGCCCCCTAAAACGGCGGAAGCTAGCAATTCTGTCAGGGTCGGGCCGCCGCAATGGCCACAAGACCCTCGCGCGCCCCGCCCTGCATCGGATATCAGGCCGTGTAGACCAGTTCCAGATTGTCGATCAACCGCGTGGCGCCTAGCTTTGCAGCCGCCAGCACCACCACCGGTTCGCCGGCTTGCAAGTCAGCGGCCTCGGGGCGTTTCAGATCACGTTGACGGCGCAGCGCCACGTAGTCCACCTTCCAGCCGCGCTGGGTCAGATGTGCCGCGGCGTCGCGTTCCAGGGCCAGCGCGTCGCGCTCGCCTTGCGCCAACCGATGGCCGATGTTCTGCAGCGCGGCATACAGCGCCGGCGCCTCGGCGCGTTCGCCTTCGGTCAGATAGCGGTTGCGCGACGACAGCGCCAGGCCGTCATCGGCGCGCACGGTCTCGTGCGCCAGCACTTCCACGGGCAGCTGAAACTGGCGGCACATGTTGCGCACCACCATCAGCTGTTGATAGTCCTTCTTGCCGAACACGGCCACGCGCGGCTGCACGCAAGAGAACAGCTTCAACACCACCGTGCTGACGCCTTCGAAGAAACCGGGGCGGAACTCGCCTTCCAGGATGTCGCCCAGATCGTCAGGCGGCTGGACGCGGTAGTTCTGCGGTTCGGGATACATCTCGCGCTCGTTCGGCGCGAACAGCACGTAAACGTCGCGCGCCTGCTCCAGCTTTTCGATGTCGGCCGCCAGCGTGCGCGGGTACTGGTCGAAGTCTTCGTTGGGCCCGAATTGCAGGCGGTTCACGAAGATGCTGGCCACCACGGGGTCGCCGTGCTGGCGCGCCAGCTTCATCAGTGACAGGTGGCCTTCGTGCAGGTTGCCCATCGTAGGCACGAACGACACGCGGTTCTGTCCGCGCAGGTGATCGCGCAATTCCTGGATGGTGTGTACGACTTTCAAGGGACTCTCCGGGGTTGGGGGCAGCCCGGTCAGGATCAGGCCGCGACCGCCGCCACGCTGGTATAGGCCAGGCGCACGTAGATGGGCGCATAGGGCTCGGCCTGCGTGATCTCAAGCAGGGATTCGCGGGCCAGCTCCAGCATGGCGATGAAATGCACAACGACGACCGCCGCGGGCGCGCCTTCGCGGACGCGCTCCATGAACAGGTCGCCGAATTCCATGAAGCGCACATCGTTCAGGCGCCGCAGGATATGCGTCATGTGATCGCGCACGGACAGCTGTTCGCGCGTGATGTGGTGATGCTGGTTCAGCTTGGCCCGCTTCATGATGTCGGCCCACGCCTGGCGCAGGTCGTCCACGCTGACTTCGGGCATCATGCGCTCAACGCTGAGATCCGCCACGGCCTGGCTGCTGACGAAGTCGCGGCCCAGCTGCGGCAGCTTGTCCAGCTTCTGGGCGGCCAGCTTCATCTGTTCGTATTCGAGCAGGCGGCGGACCAGTTCAGCGCGGGGATCTTCGGGCTCTTCGCCGGTGTCGGTCTTTTTCACCGGCAGCAGCATGCGCGACTTGATCTCGATCAGCATGGCGGCCATCAGCAGATATTCGGCCGCCAGCTCCAGATTGGTGATGCGGATCTGGTCCACATAAGACAGGTACTGCCGCGTGACATCCGCCATCGGGATGTCCAGAACGTTGAAGTTCTGCTTGCGGATCAGGTACAGCAGCAGGTCCAGCGGCCCTTCAAACGCCTCGAGGAAGATTTCCAGCGCGTCCGGCGGAATGTAAAGATCCGTCGGCATCTGGAACAGCGGCTCGCCGTACAGGCGCGCGAACGCCACGCTATCGACGGTGTCAGGCGTGCTGTCCACAGGCGGCGCCACCAGCTTGGCTAACGCCTCGCCAGGAACTGAAGGGTTTTGGGACATGTCTGCCGCAATGCGATCAGTCTGCCGAATACACGTAGGGCTTTTGCGGCACGCGGGCGGCGCGGAAGCCTTCCAGCAGCTCCGAATCTTGCGGTTTATCCCAAAGACGGGCGCGGCCTTCGCGCTGGCGTTCTTCCGTGCCAGGGTGCGACTGCTTGAAGTCTTTCAGGAAAAGGGTGATCTCGGATTCGTAGTTGGTCGCCATGGCACCAATTTCAGTAGGTTGCAGATCTGAGGAGTTTACTTCACGCGGGGCCAATCCCCCGGCGTTACAATCGTCAGGCATCCAACGCCCCCTCCCGCCATGTCAGCCGAATCCGCAGCAGCCGCCAATCCCGCTCCGCCCTCAACCCCGGACGCGGTGCGTGCGGCCCGCATGATTCCCTTTATTGTGGGCTGTGCGCTGTTCATGCAGATGCTGGACGCCACCGTCGTGGCCACCGCCCTGCCGGCCATGGCCCGCGCGCTGGGGTCCACACCCGTGCGGCTGAATGTGGCCATTACGTCCTACCTGTTGTCGGTGGCCGTGTTCGTGCCGGTCAGCGGCTGGGCGGCCGACCGCTACGGCGCCCGCCGGGTGTTCGTGGCCGCCATCGGCCTGTTCACGCTCAGTTCGGTCGCCTGCGCAATCTCGCAAGACCTGCCCCAGCTTGTCGTCGCCCGGGTCATCCAGGGGATGGCGGGCGCGATGATGGTGCCGGTGGGCCGCATCATTCTGCTGCGCACGGTGCCCAAGCAGGACTTGCTCAAAGCCATGTCGTTTTTGTCCATCCCGGCCCTGCTCGGCCCGGTGATCGGGCCGCCGCTGGGCGGCTTCATGGTGACGTACATGTCGTGGCACTGGATTTTCCTGATCAACATCCCCATCGGCGTGCTGGGCATTGCGCTGGTGCTGCGCTACGTGGCCGAGATCAAGGAAGAGACCGCGCCGCGCCTGGACTGGCTGGGATTTCTGCTTAGCGCCGTCTGCCTGGCGGCGCTGGTCAGCGGTTTCGAGGCGATTGGCCGTGACATCATGCCGCTGCCGATGCTGCTGGGCCTGATCGCCGTGGGCGCGGCCTGCGGCTTTCTGTATGCGTGGCACGCCCGGCGCATTGAACATCCCATCATCGACTTGTCGCTGATGCGTATCCCCACCTTCGCCATTTCCACGCTGGGCGGCAACTTGTGCCGATTCGCCGTGGGCGCCACCCCGTTTTTGCTGGCCATGCTGCTGCAAGTGGGCTTTGGCCTGACCCCGTTTTCGGCGGGGTTGATCACGTTCGCCAGCGCCGCGGGCGCGCTGCTGATGAAGTTCGTGGCCACGCCCATCGTGCGCCACTTCGGATTTCGCCGCGTGCTGACCGTGAACGCGCTGCTGACAGGCGTGTTCATCATGGTGTGCGCCACGTTCACGCCCGCTACGCCAGTGTGGCTGATGATCGCGATTTTGCTCGTGGGCGGCTTCTTCCGGTCGTTGCAGTTCACGGGGGTAAATACGCTAACCTATGCCGATATTCCCCCGGCCAAAATGAGCCGCGCCAGCAGCTTCGCCGCCATGGCGCAGCAACTGGGCATCAGTCTGGGCGTGGGGGTCGCCGCGGTTACGCTGAACGTCAGCATGACCTTGCGCGGCGCCGAGACGCTTGCGGTCAGCGACGTCGTCGCCGGCTTCATCGTCATCGGCCTCATGTGCACGGCCTCGATCTTCTCCTTTAGACGCCTTGAGCCGTTGGCCGGGGCACACCTGAACGGCGCCAAACAAAGTGACGACGAATGAATTTGTCCTAGCCCTGGACCAGGGCACGACCAGCTCCCGAGCCATCGTATTCGACCGCGAAGGCGTGGTGCGCGGCGTCGGCCAGCGTGAATTCCGCCAACACTACCCGCGTCCGGGCTGGGTGGAACATGACGCAAGCGAAATCTGGCACAGCCAGCTGGACGTGGCGCGCGAAGCCCTGCGCAACGCCGCGGCAACCGCCGCCGACATCGCCGCCATCGGCATCACCAACCAGCGCGAAACCACGTTGATCTGGGAGCGCTCGACGGGCCGCCCGCTGGCGCGCGCCATCGTCTGGCAAGACCGCCGTACCGCGCCAATGTGCGATCAGCTGCGGCAGGACGGCCATGCGGATTTCCTGCAATCGCGCACGGGGCTGGTGCTGGATGCTTACTTCTCAGGCACCAAGCTCGCCTGGCTGCTGGACCACGTGCCCGGCGCGCGCCAGATGGCCGAGCGCGGCGAACTCGCGTTCGGCACCGTCGACACCTGGCTGATCTGGCAACTGACCGGCGGCGCGGTACACAGTACCGACCCGAGCAACGCCTCGCGCACGATGCTGTTCGACCTGCACACGCAAGACTGGAACGACGAGATCCTGGCCTTGCTGAAGATTCCCCGCAGCGTGCTGCCGCAGATCGCGCCCAGCAGCGCGGTGGTGGGTAACGCGCTGCCGGAATGGCTGGGCGGTTCGATCCCGATCGCGGGCGTGGCCGGCGACCAGCAGGCCGCCACCTTCGGCCAGGCCTGCTTCACGCCGGGCATGGCGAAGAACACCTACGGCACCGGCTGCTTCATGCTGATGAACGTGGGCGACAAGCCGGTGCAATCGAAAAACCATCTGCTGTCGACGGTGGGCTGGGGCTTGCCTTTGGCTGGCGCTGACCGCTGGACGCCGACGTACATGCTGGAAGGCGGCGTGTTCGTGGCGGGCGCAGCCGTGCAATGGCTGCGCGACGGCTTGGGGATCATCCAACGTTCTGAAGAGATCGAATCCCTGGCCGCAAGCGTGTCGGACACCGACGACGTGTTCATGGTGCCGGCCTTCGCCGGCTTGGGCGCGCCGCATTGGGACCCATACGCCCGCGGCACGATGGTCGGCCTGACGCGCGGCACCACCCGCGCCCACATCGCACGCGCCACGCTGGAATCCATTGCGCTGCAAAGCGCCGAACTGCTGACCTGCATGAATGGCGACAGCGGCATCGCGCTGACCGAACTACGTGTCGACGGCGGCGCCGCCCGCAACGACCTGCTGATGCAAATGCAGGCGGACCTGCTGGGCGTGCCAGTGGTGCGTCCACGTGTGTCGGAGTCGACGGCGTTGGGGGCTGCTGGATTGGCGGGGCTGGCGGTGGGGTTCTGGTCTGGACTGGATGAATTCGCGTCGAAGTGGCAGGCGGAACGGACGTTCGAGCCGGGATGGCCGGAGTCGGTTCGTGCGGCGCGGATGAAACGGTGGAGACAGGCGGTGGAGTTGTCTAAGGGGTGGGCTGCGGGGGGTGGGAAGGTGTAGTTTTTTGGGTTTGTAGTTGGGGGTGTGTATTTGAGGGTGTGTATTTGGGGCGGTCGCTGATCTTCGTAGGTCGCCCATCGTCGCGGTGGCCCTGACTGCGCGCGCCCACGATTGCGGTCCGGAGCCTTCGCTCCGGACTGCCCCGTCGTCATCTTCGTCACCCGCCTTCGGCGGGTTCCTTCAGATTCCCTCGGGCGCATCGAGGTTGCGCGCAGTCAGGGCCACCGCGCCGACGGGCTGCCGCCGTCTGGGTCCGTAGCGCTGCTAGGTTGTGCCTTAGTGTCGAGTGCTGCGGGGCCCGCCGAGTGGCGGCCGCGCGGGCGGCCTTACTCGGCATACGCATCTGTGGGCGGTTGGGCGGGGGTCGCTCTCGCGCAATTTAAGAATTGTTTTCTAGGGGCCCCCACGATTTTGGGGGGAGGTAGAGGGGTGGCGCGCGTCCACCACTGCCTTGCGCGTGCCGACCCGTCGCGCGCCACCGCACTGGAGTTCAAGTGCCGGTCACTGTTCGTAGGATGGATGAAGCGCTTTAATGCAGTCAGACTGCATTTTTACACGCGAAGCGAACACCGCGACGACGCACCACTACGCATTAGATTAATGCAGTCAGACTGCATTTTTCAGGGCGACAAGCCGTGAAGAAGAACTCGAACATCGCAGCCACACGCGAAGCGAGTTCCGCAACGACGCACCACCAACGCGTAAGCTCCACAAGGCCGCCCGCGCGGCCGGCATGGAGCGGGCCCCGCAAGATCTTCCTCCACCCAAATACTCGTGGCGAGAACCTCAAGAACCCTGACCGTGCCCGCTGACGTGAGATTGCAACTGACAGAGCCCGTGGTGTCGGGGGCCTGGGGTGCGCGGGGCGTCGATAAGCCCGAGGGAATCCGTAGGGAGCCG
>Ga0256886_1000065_pt1 | contig 15318 bp, 13 predicted proteins | sample MC6MC0494MT_FD_186342 | JGI IMG/M metagenome (GOLD analysis project Ga0256886, IMG submission 186342) | Metatranscriptome of enriched soil aggregate microbial communities from Iowa State University, Ames, United States - MC6-MC0494-MT... | ecosystem: Environmental > Terrestrial > Soil >... | reverse complement strand
GGCCAAACGCCTCGTGGCGGCCTACCAGTCGCCCGAGGTCAGGAGCTTCATCGAGACCCAGTTCAAGGGCGCGCTGGTCCCCGCGTTCTGACGCCGCCGCCCCACGCCCTCCCGGCCCCCTGCGCGCGCCGCGCCCAGGGGGCTTTTCGCCTTTGGCGGCACTGGAATGGCACTGCCCATGGGGTCATCCGCCACCCGTGAGAAAATGGCGGGTTCCCTGGAGGGCACGCCTCTCCTCCCCTCGCCAACCCACACAGTCAGGACCACCCCATGGACGCAGAACAAATCAACCAGATCGGCGCAACGCTTGCGGACCTGAGCGCCCGGACCGTGGATCTCCGGAGGTATCTTTGACTACGATGCCAAAGCCGAACGTCTGAGGACGGTCAACGCATCGCTCGAAGATCCCAACGTCTGGAACGACCCCAAGAAGGCCCAGGAGCTGGGCAAGGAAAAGAAGTCGCTCGACGACGTCGTCGTCACGCTCGACCGCCTCACCAGCGGCCTCGCGGACAACACCGAGCTCTACGAGATGTCGAAGGAAGAAGGCGATGTCGACGGCCTGCAGGCCATCGCCGATGACGCCGCCACGCTCGAAACCGACATCAAGCAGCTCGAGTTCCGCCGGATGTTCAACAACCCGGCCGACCCGCTGAACGCCTTCGTCGACATCCAGGCCGGCGCCGGCGGCACCGAGGCCTGCGACTGGGCCAGCATGCTGCTGCGCCAGTACACCAAGTACGCCGAGCGCAAGGGCTTCAAGATCCAGCTCGAGGACGAGACCCCGGGCGACACCGCCGGCATCAAGAGCGCGACCATCAAGGTCGAGGGCGACTACGCCTTCGGCCTGCTGCGCACCGAGACCGGCGTGCACCGCCTCGTGCGCAAGTCGCCGTTCGACTCCTCGGGCGGGCGCCACACCAGCTTCGCGAGCATCTTCGTCTACCCCGAGATCGACGACTCCATCGAGATCGAGATCAACCCGGCGGACGTGCGCACCGACACCTTCCGTGCCAGCGGCGCGGGCGGCCAGCACATCAACAAGACCGACTCGGCCGTGCGCCTCACGCACATCCCGACCGGCATCGTGGTGCAGTGCCAGGACGGCCGCAGCCAGCACAGCAACCGCGACGTGGCGTGGAAGCGCCTGCGCTCGCGCCTGTACGACCACGAGATGCGCAAGCGCATGGAAGAGCAGCAGAAGCTCGAGGACAGCAAGACCGACGTGGGCTGGGGCCACCAGATCCGCAGCTACGTGCTGGACAACAGCCGCATCAAGGACCTGCGCACCAACGTCGAGATCTCGGCCACCCAGAAGGTGCTCGACGGCGACCTCGACGTGTTCATCGAAGCCTCGCTCAAGCAGGGCGTCTGATCCCGCCTCCTCCTTTTCGTCACCACCGCAACCACCCGCGCAGCCCCGCATGAACCTCAACGGCAAGGTCGAAGCCCTGATCTTCGACATGGACGGCACCATGATCGACTCCATGCCCTGGCATGCGCGCTCGTGGGTCGAGTTCGTGGCGCGCCACGGCCTGGTGCTCGACGTGAGCGACATCCTCGCGCGCACCACGGGCCGCACCGGCGCCGAGTGCATGCGCGAGCTGTTCGAGCGCGAGCTGTCCGATGACGAGTGCCAGGCGCTGGTGCACGAGAAGGAAGAGATCTACCGCGCGATGTTCAGCGACAACTTCACCGAAGTCGCCGGCTTCACCGCCTTCGCCAGGGCCGCCGTCGCGCGCGGCCTGAAGGTGGCCGTGGGCACCGCGGGCGACCGCCACAACATCGAGTTCGCCATGTCGCGCCTGAAGATGGACCCGCTGCCGCTGGCCATCGTCGGCGGCGACGAAGGCTTCAGCGGCAAGCCCACGCCCGCCATCTTTCTCGAGGCCGCGCGCCGCATCGGCGTGGCGCCCGAACGCTGCATCGTGTTCGAGGACGCCCCCTTCGGCATCGAGGCCGCGCGCCGCGGCGGCATGCGCGCCGTGGCCGTGTGCAGCACCCACAGCGCCGCCGAACTCGCCGGCCCCCACGTGATCGCCGCCGTGCGCGACTACAACGAACTCGCCCATTCGAATTTTCTGGAGACCCTCGATGCCGTTGCTGCCTGATTTCAGCGGTGCCCAAGCCGCACCGAACGCCATCCGCCGCGAAGACTACGCACCGCCGGCCTTCTGGATCGACACCGTCGACCTCACCTTCGACCTCGACCCGGCCAAGACCCGCGTGCTCAACCGCATGCGCCTGCGCCGCAACCCCGACGTGCCGGCGCAGCCGCTGCGCCTGGACGGCGACGAGCTCAACCTCGCGCGCGTGCTGGTCAACGGCCAGGGCGCCTCGTTCCGCATGGAAGGCGACCAGCTCGTGCTCGACGGCCTGCCCGCGGCGGAAGAAGGCTCGTTCGAGCTCGAGCTCTTCACCACCTGCTGCCCCATCAAGAACACCAAGCTGATGGGCCTGTTCGTGAGCGAGGACACCTTCTTCACGCAGTGCGAAGCCGAGGGCTTCCGCCGCATCACCTACTTCCTCGACCGGCCCGACGTGATGGCGATGTACACCGTCACCCTGCGCGCCGCCAAGGCCGCCTACCCGGTGCTGCTGTCGAACGGCAACCTGGTCGAGCACGGCGACCTGCCCGAGGGCCGCCACTTCGCCAAGTGGGTCGACCCCTTCAAGAAGCCCAGCTACCTGTTCGCGCTGGTCGCGGGCAAGCTGGTGGCGCGCGAGCAGCGCATCAAGGCACGCAGCGGCAAGGAACACCTGCTGCAGGTGTACGTGCGCGCCGGCGACCTCGACAAGACCGAGCACGCGATGAACTCGCTGATCAACTCGGTGCTGTGGGACGAGGCCCGCTTCGGCCTGCCGCTGGACCTCGACCGCTTCATGATCGTGGCCACCAGCGACTTCAACATGGGCGCCATGGAGAACAAGGGCCTGAACATCTTCAACACGAAGTACGTTCTGGCCAACCAGGCCACCGCCACCGACGCCGACTACGGCAACATCGAGAGCGTGGTCGGCCACGAGTACTTCCACAACTGGTCGGGCGACCGCGTGACCTGCCGCGACTGGTTCCAGCTCTCGCTGAAGGAAGGCCTCACCGTCTTCCGCGACCAGGAGTTCAGCCAGGACCTGTGCGCCGACGCCTCGGCGCGCGCCGTCAAGCGCATCGAGGACGTGCGCGTGCTGCGCACCGCCCAGTTCCCCGAGGATGCCGGCCCCATGGCCCATCCGGTGCGGCCCGACAGCTACATCGAGATCAGCAACTTCTACACCGTCACCATCTACGAGAAGGGTGCCGAGGTCGTGCGCATGATGCAGACCCTCGTGGGCCGCAAGGGCTTCGAGAAGGGCATCACGCTCTACTTCGAGCGCCACGACGGCCAGGCCGTGACCTGCGACGACTTCGCCCAGGCCATCGCCGACGCCAACCCCGATTCGGAACTCGCACGCCTGCTACCCCAGTTCAAGCGCTGGTACAGCCAGGCCGGCACCCCGCGGCTGAAGGCCAGCGGCGTGTACGACAGCGCCAACCGCAGCTACACCCTCAGCGTGCTGCAGAGCTGCCCGCCCACCCCGGGCCAGCCCAACAAGGAACCGTTCGTCATCCCGCTCAACCTCGGCCTGCTCGACGCCAGCGGCCGCGAGCTGCCCGTGCAGCTCGAGGGCGAGGCCGAAGGCAGCGCCGGCACCCGCACCCTGGTGCTGTCGCGCGCCGGCGAGCAGTTCACCTTCACCAACCTCGACGCCGAGCCCGTGCCCTCGATCCTGCGCGGCTTCAGCGCGCCGGTGATCCTCGACTTCGAGTACAGCGACGCCCAGCTGCTGACGCTGCTGGCCAACGACCCCGATCCCTTCAACCGCTGGGAAGCCGGCCAGCGCCTGGGCCTGCGCGCCGCGCTGCAGGGCATCGCCGCGCTGGCCACCGACACCACCCCGGTGCTCGGCGAGGCCTACCTCGAGGCCATGCGCAGCGTGCTGCGCCATCCGCAGCTCGACCCGGCCTTCAAGGAGCTGGTGCTCACCCTGCCGTCGGAAACCTACATCGCCGAGCAGCTCGACGTGGTCGATCCGCAGCGCGTGCACCTCGTGCGCGAAGCCATGCGCGCCCAGCTCGCCACCGCCCTGTTCAGCGACTGGCAGCAGGCCTACGAGGCGCACCACGACACCGGCGCCTACAGCCCCGATCCGCTGAGCTCGGGCCGCCGCGCCCTGGCCGGCATGGCGCTCAACTTCCTGTGCCTGGCCGCGCGCTCGTCGGGCGACACCGTCTGGCCCGGCAAGACCCTGCAGCGCTTCAAGGACGCGGGCAACATGACCGACCGCTTCAACGCGCTCAACGCCCTCGTCTCTTCGGGCCACACCCTGGCCGCGCAGGCGCTCGCACGCTTCCATGCGCTGTTCAAGAACGAGGCCCTGGTCATCGACAAGTGGTTCTCGCTGCAAGCCGGCGCCAGCGACCGCGGCGGCGACATCCTGCCGCTGGTGAAGCAGCTCATGAAGCACCCCGACTTCTCGCTGAAGAACCCCAACCGCGCGCGCAGCGTCATCTTCAGCTACTGCAGCGCCAATCCCGGCGCCTTCCACCGCCCCGACGCCGCCGGCTACGTGTTCTGGAGCGAGCGCGTCATCGAGCTCGACGCCCTCAACCCCCAGGTGGCCGCCCGCCTCGCGCGCGCCCTCGACCGCTGGAGCAAGCTCGCCGAGCCCTACCGCAGCGCCGCGCGCGAAGCCATCGCGCGCGTGGCCGCCAAGCCCGACCTGAGCAAGGACACCCACGAAGTCGTGACCCGCGCCCTGGCCGGCAGCTGATCCGCACACAAGCAACGCATCGAAGAGAAACCGAAGAACCCTCATGGCTCAACAGAAGATTTCCCTCACCCGCTACCTCGTCGAACAGCAGCGCGCCGACGGCCTCATCCCCGGCCAGCTGCGGCTGCTGCTCGAAGTGGTTGCCCGTGCCTGCAAGAGCATCAGCCAGGCCGTCAACAAGGGCGCCCTGGGCGGCGTGCTCGGCACCGCCGAAAGCGAGAACGTGCAGGGCGAGATCCAGAAGAAGCTGGACATCATCGCCAACGAGGTGCTGATCGAGGCCAACGAATGGGGCGGCCACCTCGCCGCCATGGCCAGCGAGGAGATGGACAGCATCTACGTCGTGCCCAACCGCTACCCGCAGGGCGAGTACCTGCTCATGTTCGACCCGCTCGACGGCAGCAGCAACATCGACGTCAACGTCAGCATCGGCACCATCTTCAGCGTGCTCAAGAAGCCCGAGGGCCACCCCGGCGTGCAGGAGGGCGACTTCCTCCAGGCCGGCACCCAGCAGGTGGCCGCCGGCTACTGCATCTACGGCCCGCAGACCACCCTCGTGCTGACCGTGGGCAACGGCGTCGCCATGTTCACCCTCGACCGCGAGCAGGGCAGCTTCGTGCTGACGCAGGAAGACATCCAGATTCCGCCCGACACCAAGGAATTCGCGATCAACATGAGCAACATGCGCCACTGGGACGAGCCCGTGAAGCGCTACATCGACGAATGCCTGGCCGGCAAGGAAGGCCCGCGCGGCAAGGACTTCAACATGCGCTGGATCGCCAGCATGGTGGCCGACGTGCACCGCATCCTGATGCGCGGCGGCGTCTTCATGTACCCCTGGGACAAGCGCGAGCCCGAGAAGGCCGGCAAGCTGCGCCTGATGTACGAGGCCAACCCCATGAGCTGGCTGGTGGAACAGGCCGGCGGCGCCGCCACCAATGGCAAGCAGCGCATCCTGGAGCTGCAGCCCACCAAGCTGCACGAGCGCGTCAGCGTGATGTTGGGTTCGCGAAACGAAGTCGAGCGTTTGACCCAGTACCACGCTCAAAAGGACTGAAAACCTCGCTATAATCGAAGGCTTCGCCGGTGTAGCTCAGTCGGTAGAGCAGCTCATTCGTAATGAGAAGGTCGGGTGTTCGATTCATCTCTCCGGCACCAAACGCAGTAAGGCCCCGTTGCTATCATAACGATAGCATCGGGGCCTTTCTCATTTGCGATGTACGGTAGATGTAAGAGAATTCGCGAAGGCTCGCAGGCTTGTAGTAGTCATGTCAGTGCCAATGAGGTGCAAGAAAAAAATGTTCGAACAGGCCTTCAAAAACATCGACGACATCCTGCATAAGGACGCGGGCTGCACCAGCGAACTGGACTACACCGAGCAAAGCTCGTGGCTGCTCTTCCTCAAATACCTCGACGCGATGGAGCAAGACAAGGCCACCGAAGCTGCGCTCGAAGGCAAGAAGTACAGCTTCATCCTCGATGCGCCCTACCGTTGGGAAAGTTGGGCCGCGCCAAAGACCGCAGCCGGCAAGCCCGACCACAACAACGCGATGACCGGCGACGACCTGCGCGACTTCGTCAACACCAAGCTCTTTCCGTACCTGCACGGTTTCAAGGAGCGCGCCACCTCGCCCTTCACCATCGAATACAAGATCGGCGAAATATTCGGCGAGATCAAGAACCGTATCCAGAGCGGCTATAACCTGCGCGAAGTGGCCGAACTGGTCGACAGCCTGCGCTTCGGCTCGCAAACCGAAAAGCACGAGCTCAGTCACCTCTATGAAGCCAAGATCAAGAACATGGGCAACGCCGGGCGCAACGGCGGCGAGTACTACACGCCCCGCCCACTGATTCGCGCGATGGTGCAGGTCACGGCGCCGAAGATCGGCGAGCGCATTTATGACGGCGCAGTGGGGTCGGCGGGTTTTTTATGCGAAGCCTTCGAGTACTTGAGCGCCCAGCCCAACCTCAGCACCAGCGACCTGAAGACCCTGCAAACGCGCACCTTCTACGGCAAGGAAAAGAAAAGCCTTGCCTATGTGATCGCGATCATGAACATGATCCTGCACGGCATCGAGGCGCCAAACATCGTGCACACGAACACGCTGGCCGAAAGCATCACCGACATTCAGGACAAAGATCGCTACGACATCGTGCTGGCCAACCCGCCATTCGGCGGCAAGGAGCGCAGGGAGGTTCAGCAGAACTTCCCCATCAAGACCGGCGAGACGGCCTTCCTGTTCTTGCAGCATTTCATCAAGAGCCTCAAAGCCGGTGGCCGCGCGGCCATCGTCATCAAGAACACCTTCTTGAGCAACACCGACAACGCGAGCGTGAGCATCCGCAAGATGCTGCTCGAAAGCTGCAATCTGCACACCGTGCTCGACTGCCCCGGCGGCACCTTCCAGGGAGCCGGGGTGAAGACCGTCGTGCTGTTCTTCGAGAAAGGCGCGCCGACGCGCAAGATCTGGTACTACCAGCTCGATGTGGGGCGGAACATGGGGAAGACGAATCCGCTGAATGACGCGGATCTGCTGGACTTTTTGGCGCTGCAAAAAACCGCTGCCGATTCTGCGAAGAGTTGGTCGATGGATGCGGCTGGCATCGATGCGGCGACTTGGGATTTGTCGGTCAAGAACCCGGCGGGCGGGGATGAAGTGGCGCTGCGGACGCCTCGGGAAATCATGGAGCAAATCGCGGCGCTGGATGCTGAGAGCGCGGACGTGCTGGCGACGATTCGGGAGTTGGTGTGAACGCTGACTGGCGCATAGAACGTGTAGGTGACATCTGCACCTTCGACAAGGTCCAGGGAATTCATACGAACCTGCCGTATGTCGGCTTGGAAAACATCGAGTCAGGCACCGGAAAGTTCGAAGGGTCAATTGATCCAGTCAGTGTCAAGAGTGCAACCTTTCGCTTCACGAAGTCGCACGTTCTTTACGGCCGACTGCGGCCATACTTGAACAAGGTCTTGCTGCCTGATTTTGATGGGCACTGCTCAACCGAGATATTTCCTATCAAGCCGGGCGAAGGCGTATCGCGGGCGTATCTCTCCCATTGGCTGTCGAAGGACACGACAGTCAAAGCCATCGACGCCACATGTACTGGCGCGCGGATGCCACGCGCAAACATGAACGCGGTGCTGGACTTCCGCCTGCCAGTCCCCCCGCTTGACGAGCAGCAACGCATCGTCGCCATCCTCGACGAAGCCTTCGAGGGCATCGCCACCGCCAAGGCCAACGCCGAGAAGAATCTGCAGAACGCCCGCGAACTGTTTGACGGGTTCTTGCAGACCATCTTCGAAACGCAGCATGAGGGATGGGAAACGAAGGCAGTGAGCGAGTGGGTGGCCGAGGGTGTCTTGGCAAAGCCGCAAGATGGCAATCACGGCGAGATTCATCCCACGAAGGCAGACTACGTTGAGGTAGGCGTGCCGTTTGTGATGGCCGCCGATCTGACCGACGGTGCAGTGGACACAGTCGGCTGTCGCTTCATTACCGAAATACAGGCTACGGCGCTTCGCATTGGCTTTGCGAAGCCTGGAGATGTGCTGCTTTCCCACAAGGGCACCATTGGTCGAGTTGCGATTCTTGAGACCGGCGATGACTTCGTTGTGCTGACGCCTCAGGTAACTTATTACCGCCCCCTAAAACTTGACCGAATTTGCAAAGAGTTTCTTTACTTCTGCTTAATGAGCCCAGGCTTTCAATCGCAGATGTCTGAGATTGCGGGGGCGGGATCGACGCGCGCATACATAGGCATCACCAAGCAACTTGATCTCGAAATCACGTTGCCGCCGCTGGACGTGCAACACACGCTCGCGTCGAGGTTGCGGAAGGTTCAGGAGGCTACAGCCAGGCTGGCAGATGCCCAAGAACGCAAACTCGCCGCCCTCGACGAACTCAAAAAATCCCTACTCCACCAAGCCTTCAGCGGCCAGCTAACGTCGTCTAAGCAAGCACAGCAATCAGCACTGCAAACCACAACGCCTGAGTTCTCGGCCAATGTCATCTCGTTGGCTTATGCACGACATGAACGCCTGAAACGCGAGCGGACTTTCGGACACGTGAAGGAGCAGAAGCTGCTGCACTTGGTCGAGTCCATCGCAGGGATAAACCTCGGCCGCCGGCCGATGAGGGATGCGGCCGGCCCAAATGACTTCCAGCACATGCTAAGGGCCGAAGAATGGGCCAGAGTCAACGGCTTCTTCGACATGGTCAAGACCGGTGAAGGCTACGAGTTCAAAAAGCTCAGCCGGTTTGATGAGCACATGTCGCGTGGCCGCGAATCGCTCGCGCCATATCTGACCGAGCTCGAACGTGTGATCGATCTGCTGGTGCCGATGGACACGGAAGAAGCCGAAGTCTTCACCACGGTTCACGCTGCCTGGAACAACATGCTGATCGACGGCGTGCAAGCCACAGACAACTTGATCGTGTCGGCAGCCCGAGAAAACTGGCACGCCGACAAGCTCAGGATTTCTGAACACAGGTTCCGACGTGCCATCGAGCTGATTCGACAGAAGAAGCTTGAGCCAGATGGCTCGGCCAAGTACGTTGGCGGCCAGCGATCGTTGTTGTAGATCAGTTCACCCGCGCTTGACCACCCTGCCGCCAAAAAGATGAACGAATCCGAAACCCGCGCAGAACACGTCGATCCTGCCCTTAAGGCCGCCGGCTGGGGCGTGGTCGAAGGCAGTTCGATCCGGCGTGAGTTTCGCATCACGCCGGGGCGCTTGCTAGGAGGCGGCGCGCGAGCGAAGCCAGAGATTGCCGACTACGTGCTGATCTACCGGAATACCAAGCTCGCGGTGGTGGAGGCCAAAGCCTGGGACAAGCCACACACAGAGGGCGTGGCGCAGGCCAAGAACTACGCGGCCAAGCTGACGATTCGCCACACGTACGCGACCAACGGGCAAGCGATCTACGGCATCGACATGGCGACGGGCGCCGAGGGTGATGTGGCGGCGTACCCGAGCCCCGAGGCGCTGTGGGCGCAGACCTTTGCGGTGCCGAACGCGTGGCGCGACCGCTTTGCCTCTGTGCCCTTCCCCAACAAGAGCGGCACCTGGGACATCCGGTTCTATCAAGAGATAGCCGTGAACCGCGTGCTGGAAAAAGTCGCTGTGAGCGAGCCGCGCATCCTGCTGACGCTGGCGACAGGCACAGGTAAGACGTCCATCGCGTTCCAGATCGCATGGAAGCTATTCCAGTGCCGCTGGAACCTAAAAGATTCGAAGACTGACGCCGAGCCATCGCGCCGGCCGCGCATCCTGTTCCTGGCAGACCGCAACAACCTGGCCGATCAGGCCTACAACGACTTCACCTCGTTCACTGCGTTCTCCGACGACGCGCTAGTGCGCATCGACCCGGCCGACATCCGCAAGAAGGGCAAGGTGCCGAAAAACGGCAGCGTGTTCTTCACGATCTTCCAGACCTTCATGAGCGGCACCGACGAGGCGCCCTACTTCGGCGACTACCCGCCCGATTTTTTCGATCTGATCGTCATCGACGAATGCCACCGCGGTGGCGCCAACAACGAAGGCACCTGGCGCGGCATCCTCGACTACTTTTCGCCGGCCGTGCAGCTCGGCCTCACGGCCACGCCCAAGCGCAAGGACAACGCCGATACCTACGCCTACTTCGGCGAGCCGGTGTACGTGTATTCGCTGAAGGACGGAGTGAATGACGGATTCCTGACGCCGTTCAAGGTGGTGCAGATCGCAACCACGCTTGACGAGTACGTCTATACGGCAGACGACACACTGGTCGAAGGCGAGATAGAGGCGGGCAAGCGCTATGTGGAGGCGGACTTCAATCGCGTCATCGAAATTCGGCAGCGCGAGGCGTACCGTGTGCGCAAGCTGATGGAAATGATCGGCCAGCGCGAAAAAACCATCGTGTTCTGCGCCACGCAAGATCACGCATTGGCAGTGCGTGACCTCATAAATCAGATGAAGATCAGCAGCGCCCCTGGCTACTGCCAGCGGGTGACGGCGAGCGACGGCGCGTTGGGCGACCAACATCTACGCGACTTCCAGGACAACGAGCGGACAGTCCCTACCATCCTCACGACGTCGCAGAAGCTGTCGACCGGGGTAGATGCGCGCAATGTGCGCAACATCGTGCTGCTGCGTCCTGTCAACTCAATGATCGAGTTCAAGCAGATCATCGGGCGCGGTACGCGGCTTTACGAGGGCAAGGACTACTTCACCATCTACGACTTCGTGCAGGCGCACCAACTATTTTCCGATCCGGAATGGGACGGTGAGCCGGTCAAACCTGAAGAACGCAAGCCGAAGTTGCCGGGCGATCCGCCTATCGCAGAGGCGGCGCCGCCGCCATCGGACTACCCGCCACCGGTGCGCCCCGCCAGGATCAAGGTGATGCTGGCCGACGGCAAGGAACGCGCGATCCAGAGCATGGTCGCCACCAGCTTTTGGGGGTCGGACGGCAAGCCGCTATCGGCCGCACAGTTCGTGGAAACGCTTTTCGGCACGCTGCCGGCGTTCTTCAAGGACGAGGCAGAGTTGCGCACGATCTGGAGTGAACCCGGTACGCGCAAAGCCCTGCTGCTCGGCTTGGCAGACAGGGGCTTCGGCGCGGACGCAATGGCCGAGATGCAAAAGCTAATCGAAGCAGAGCACAGTGACTTGTTCGATGTACTTGCTTACGTGGGGTATTCGCGCCCACCGGTATCGCGCAGCGACCGTGCAGCCCGCGCTCAACATGCTAGTTCTTTGGAGTATGAAGATCGGCAGCGTGCCTTTATCGACTTCGTACTAGGGCACTATGTTTCGCAAGGCGTAGGCGAATTGGACGCTGAAAAGCTTTCGCCTCTGCTGCGGCTTCGTTACAACAACGCCATTTCTGACGCCCTTGAGGATCTAGGTGGCGTAGACAAGATCCGCGACGTCTTCGTAAGTTTTCAACGTCATCTTTATTGACGCTCGTCCCCAGCGCTCTTAGGTGTACCTCGCGAAGGATGCGGCTTACGAACACATCTAACAAATGTCAATCACCCGGAGTGACGTTCACCTCCCCGCCTCTCCCTCCTACGATCCTCCCCAAGCAAAGGGGCCAAGAGGATCGAAATGCCACAGTACTGCGTCAACAAGACCGCACAACTCAATGGCGACCATGAGGTACACGCACAGGGGTGCATTTTTTGGCCGCATCCGGTGAACACGCTGTCGCTGGACTGGCACGAGGACTGCCGTTCGGCGATGCAGACGGCAAGGGCGTTCTACCGGCAGGTCAACGGCTGCCGCTACTGCTCGCCGGCCTGCCACACGGGGCCGCGCGCGTCGAACGACGACATCGGGCCGATCAGCTATCGCGGCGCATCCAGGGAAGATGCGGGGCCGGAATTTCTCTCGGCCCACTCGCTGCGCTTGCGCGAGATCAAGCAGCGCCTGGGCTGCTGAGCGCGCCCGGGCCGCGCAGCACCTGAGGCGCCACCTCCTGCAGCAAGTCTTCGGCGTCGCGCGTGAGGTCCGAGGCGATCCACAGCATCATGTCGCGCCGCCTCGGGCCTATCTCCTCGAACCAGTCGCTGCCCATGCCGTAGCAACTGCTCAGCAGCGCATGCAGCTGGGACAACTTGTTCTCGAGAAGATCGAATGCATCCGGCGCGGTGGGCGGGATGAACGCGGAGAGCGCGGGGGCGCCGGCCATAATCTCTTCAGCCATTTGGTGTGCCTCTTTCAAGGTTGTGCACGTCACTTGGTTAGACGGCCGGGGTGTTAGCGCACCTCGGCCGTCGCCTTTTGTGCCTCGCCTTCGCGCTTGCCAAGGGAGCCTGCGCGGGGCGTGACCCCTTGGAATGTAGGGAGAGAACGAGGGATCGGCTAGGCCCTTGGGGTGAACAATTGTGGACCGGTCGATTTCAGTGATGAGGTCGTGACAAGAGCGAGAACGCGTGTGTTCCGCGTAGCTCTCTTGCCGAATCAACGCCCCTTCGTGCCGGGCATGGTCCATGCGATCACGGCGTCTTTGCGCAAGATCAATCGCGGACGCACCTGAGTTGGATCGTCCTTGGGAGCGCGCCCCTCCACGACCACACTGGAGCCGATGCGCGAGAGCATGGTGACATCCTTCAGCACCCCAGTCGTCGCCTTATCAGCCATGGGCTCGCAACGCAACGTGCCGGGTGTCGCATTTAATGCTTGGCACATGTCGGACGTGAGCATCAAGGTGGTGCCGGGCACTTCGCCCATCCCAAGCTTCTTCAACGTCGCGGCCGATCCTGTCGAGAAGCTGCTTGTGAGCATTGCCAGCACAATCACACTGAAGATTCCAGCAAACGGTCCAACAATGAGCGAGACACGCACTGGCAACCGAGCCATGCCCACATTGATCAGCCCGATCAAGAGAATCCAGCTGCAGAGAACGAAGACCGTAAGAGGAGTCGGGTGGGGGCTGTCGATCGCCATCTGAAGGGCCACACCCAAAACCAGGAGCAGACTCAGCGCCCAGAGAAAGCTGGATCCCATGAGACTAAAAAATTGCACGCCACAACTATGCGGCTTGCCAGGATCCTGGATGCGCCAGAGAAGGATGAAATTTGCAATCAACGCGATCCCCGCGCAGGTCGCTATGAGCACGCCGGTGCTCGGCCTACAGGCGGGCTCGAGTAGCACGGGCGACGGAGCCGTTGACCCCACCAAAAGTACCGCCGGTGCTGCCGTCGTCGACGCGGATGCCCAGGTCAGCGGAATCTGCGCGCTATCCAAAAGGTAACGCGTGCTCACTCCGGGAAGGACCGTAACCACGATCAAAGCGATGAACGCTCCCAAGCCGACAAGTGCCGAGGCGAAGAGCAATGCCATTGAACCGGGCAAATCGACATCGGGCATGAATCCAATACGAAGGAAAAAACCAAGGTTCAGCAATCCGCCAAGAGTGAGTGCTCCCGTTGTCACGAGCGTCACTGGGCTCTTGAGAACATAGTCGCTCAACAGCAAGAGATACCTTTCGAACCATTGCTGCTGGGTTTCCTTCTCTACTGCACCGTTGAGCCGAATTCGATGCACCAGCTCTTCCTTTGCCTTCCCTACCCTCATTTCATCCCTCCGAGAAATCTTGCGGAAACTCGCGCTGTGCGCGCGTCGCTCTTGCCCATGCTCAGGCGATAGAGAGCTTTGTTTGGATCGAGTGTAGACGTAGCTATCTCGTCGTTCTTTCCGCCGCGCAGGCTTTGGCGGCACCGGGGCAGCTTGCTAGGCGCCTCTGCCGCACGCCTCTTGCCATTCCACGATCCACGGATGCAAGCGCAATTCAGGCGCCATCCGCTCGAGGGCTTTCAAGAACTCGTCCCGCACGGCGACCAGCATGCCCTGCAGTTGCAGGCCATCGACCTCCTCGACCGCACGCAAGGGCCGCCGATCAATGCCGCTTCTGTAATGCACGGCATATACCGCGCCCTGCGGCTCCAGCGCCAGCAATCGATCGACGCCTTGCTCGTACAGATAGATTTCGGCACTCTTGCGGGCTGCAATCGCTCTGAGCGCATCTGGCAACTGCTCGAGAAACACGGACAGATCGGTGCCCACATCCACAGGCCATCGCTCTTGGCCCAACCCCGAGATCAGGAAGTCCGCCCATCCGTTGAGTTCATGGCACGCCTCTATGAGGATCGCGCGCACATCATCGTCGTTCGAGTCGTAGAAGCGTTACCGCACCACCTGGGACGGCAAGTCAGGCGACACCTTCAATTCGATACGCATCGAACCCTCCTCGAACAGATGCGCACCCGGCATCAGCCCGCCATCAACGCCCGAAACCGCTCGAAGTAGTCCCCACTCCACCGCCCATAAACCTCCGCATCGAGGTTCTCGATCTTGTAGAAATCGTTCGCATCGAAGTGCGAGAACAGGCAGCGCAGCGTGCCCAGCATCACCCAGTGCGCGAGCCGGCGATGCGCCGGGTCGACCTCCTGCTGCTTCAGCACCAACGCGATGTCGGCAATGAGCGGCACGAGCAGCGCCTCGTCGAACATGCGGTCCTCGAAGAGCGCATGACAGAAGGTGCCCTCGACCTCGTCGTCGCGGTTGTCGCGCAGGTTCTGCACCGCCGCCTCGAGGGTTCGGCCCGGGTCCGCGTGCGCTTCAGCCCGGATACCGGTCCTTGAAGCCGCTGCCAGTCGGGTATTTCGTGAAGAACGAGATCTCGCCATGCGTGCCTATCGAGAGATTGAAAACTCCCACGCCCATCTCGCGCAACCCGAGGTCATAGGCGTAGATCCTCTCCTCGACCTCGTCGACGAGCGAGAACACCATGTCCTCGACGATGCCCTCGTATTCGGCGACGAGCGCGAGCAGCTCCGCGGGGAAGTCGTTGCGCAGCAAGCGCCCGCGAAAGAAGAAGTCGATCTTCTCGTCCGGAAGGAATTCGACGGTGGCGTACACCTCGCCGCCGCGGCGCGAAACGATGTGGTCGATCATGTTCATCCTGCGCATCCCTTGAATGCGCTGAGCAGCTTTCCCTTGTTCGCATTGAATCCATC
>Ga0256886_1000064_pt1 | contig 15369 bp, 13 predicted proteins | sample MC6MC0494MT_FD_186342 | JGI IMG/M metagenome (GOLD analysis project Ga0256886, IMG submission 186342) | Metatranscriptome of enriched soil aggregate microbial communities from Iowa State University, Ames, United States - MC6-MC0494-MT... | ecosystem: Environmental > Terrestrial > Soil >... | reverse complement strand
TTATAAGGTGAGTGAGTTTTTTGATATTAAAAAATAGACTAGTGAAAAAAATTTTAATTAACATAATAGAGTTTAGCGCTAAAAATGAAAAAAGAATAAAAAATGTAGAATATGTAAGAGGGTTATACAGATATCCAAAGAAAATGCTTGGACGTAAATTACCTACCAAAAACCTGAATGACAAAACGGATGTTCTTGTTTTTGCAGCGCATCCAGACGATGATGTATTAGGATTGGGTACAACGCTATACAGACATAGCTTAAAAAATGATAGTACTAGGGTTGTATTTGTAACGAATGGCTCAGGGAGAGACGGAGAAAGTTGGAATATCAGGTTTAGAGAATCAAAAAGAAAAACAATAACAAGATATCAAGAAGCATTAAATGCTTTATCATTAATCAACATACCAGATACAAATATTTATTGCTTGGGATATCCTGATGGAGGAACCCAAAGGTATGTAAAAAATATGGCGGCAGATATTCTTAAGCTTATACAAGAGTTGAATCCAAGACGCATTTATGTTCATTGTATTGAAGGTGGACATATTGATCATGATTTGACAAGTTTTGTTGTGAAATCTGTTTGCTATTCAATTGGATACTCCAACATTTTTGAATGGACAGAATATAACCCGGAACAGCCGTTAGGTGCTCATAAAGTAAAGTTTTTACCAACTTATATCAATAAATCTAAAACTGTCACCATTGAGATTTCAGAAAAAGAGCGAGAATTGAAAAGACAAATGTTAGCTTGCCATGAATCACAGGATGTTGAGCAATTCTACCTTCAGGGTGAAGCAATTCGCAAGGCAAAAACATCTCAAGTTGAAAAGGAAGTATTCGAGTACTGCCAAATACCTGAAACGAAATTAAAAACAATAATAAATGAAATAAGGGAAGTCTTGGTGGAAATTCCTAGCAAAGTAAAAGCTGTATAGCATATAAAAATCACTGTACATCTTAATGTGATAGGATATTTTCACAAATAAACCTCAATAGTGTGGTGGAATAAGTGGCTAAAAAAAGAAAAACAAAGATTGTATTCGTAACACGTAAGATGGTAATGGGGGGGATAGAAAAAGCTTTAATAGCCATGCTTGAGAATTTACCTAAGGAATTATTTGATACTACTTTAGTTATAATGGAGCCCGGTGGGGATTTAATAGAAAAAATCCCAAAGCATGTAAAAATTAAATACTTATTTGCTAATGAACTTCGCTTGTACAAAAGGGTATGGAGATATATAAATAATGGTAAACTTAAAGCAGCATTTGATACAACTTTTTATACAATATTATTAAAATATAGAGTTAAATCAGTCTTTAAAGAAAATGTTTATGTATCCAAGGTTTTGCCAATTATGGAGGGAAAATATGACTTAGCGATTGCTTATCATATCCCTACCTCATTTCCTGTAACTTATGTAGCAAATAATATAAATGCAAAAAAGAAGATTGCGTGGATTCATAGTGATGTTAGCGATTCAGATGAAGAATTTAAAATTAATAATGATGGCAACAAAATAAGATATTCTGATGATGACCCTAAGTTAAAATATCCAGATCTTTTAAAAAAATATATAAAAATTTATGAAAAATACGATAAGATTTTCTGTGTATCACAATATGCTGCTAGGAAATTTAATAACATATTCCCACATTTGACCACTAAAACTTCTGTATTCTATAACATTGTCGATAAAAAGAAAATAAAGTTATTATCAAGATCGAATGAAAGCTATAGTGATCCATTTAGCGGAATTAGAATATTAACAGTCGGAAGGCTAGGCTGGGAAAAAGGTCAAGACTCGATCCCTGATGTATTATTGAAATTAAAGTCAGATGGCTATAATGTTAGGTGGTACTGCATTGGAGAAGGGGATTTAAGTGGGCAATTGGAATATTTCAGAAAGAAGTATTCGTTGGAAGATCACTTAATCTTATTAGGAAAAAAATCGAATCCTTATCCTTATATCAGAGATTGTGATCTTTATGTTCAACCGTCACGCCAAGAAGGATATTGCATAACGATTGCAGAAGCAAGAGCTTTTAATAAGCCAGTTATCACCACTAAAACCGGTGCAAGTGAACAAGTAATAAATGAAGAGACTGGATTAATCGTAAATTTCAATAAAAACGAAATGTATGAAGCGATTAAGCGATTAATAGATGATGAATACTTAAGGGGAAATATTATTAAAAACCTTAGTATGGAAAATATAGATACAACAAAGGAAATTGAGAAAATGTACGATATGATCGAACATATTAGTTAAAAAATTGGTTAAAAAGGGTTGATTATAGGAGTAGTGAACGAAATTTCCTTATTAAGAAATAAGGTTTTTTATTTTGTTTAAACTTTATTACGTTGATAATCATAATTTTCTTAACTGATTAATGAAGGGTGTGAAAAGTTGGAAGTTATTATTCATCGAAAAATAGACGTACTCGATAAAATATATCCTGAATGGAATCAATTGAAAGATGAGTTTCATGAAATAACAGTTTTTCAAGATATTAGATGGATTAAAAGTTGGTGGGATTATAAGAAAAAAAAAGAACATATTAGTCCATATATTTTAGAAATAAGATTTGAAAATAAAACAATTGGTATCATCCCACTCTATCGATCATTAGTAAAATTCGCAAGCTTACAATTTTCTGTCTTAAAACCGATAGGGTCATTACTTTCCGATTATTTGGTTCCAATTTTATCAAAAAAATACGCACCAAAAAAAATTCTTACGAAAGCCTTTGAAAAATTACATGAGGACAAAGATAGCTGGGACTTTATTGAGTGGGGAGATATTCCGGAAAACTCCATTTTTGATAGGATGCTGAGAAATCAATTAGTAAAGGATAACTTTATATTTGATCGGAATAGAACCTTTATTTGCCCATTTTTAATTATTAATAAGGATGTTACACAAGTAATAGGTACTTTTGATAAAAAACTTGTTAAAGAAATTCGCAAAAAAACAAGGCAATTAAAAGAATGCGGTGACCTTATTTATCATAAAGTAACCAACAAGCAGGATATCCAACCAATACTGAATAAGTTCTTTGAGTTTCATTGTGAAAGATATAAAAATACAAATAATCCAAGTAGATTTAGAGTGGAAGAAGAAAGAATGTATACAATACAAACAGCTGAGGGTCTATATAAAAGTAATTTATTGCATCTTTCGTATTTAAGACTTAATAATGAAATAATTTCAGTAGAATTTGCAATGGAAGATGGAAAGAATATATACCTTTACCTAACGGCATTTAACATGAAATATAGAAGATATTCTCCAGGGAACATTCTATTATATATGCTCGTTGACGAAGCTTGCAAACAAGACTATAAGATAGTTGATTTTACTAGAGGAGATGAAAGTTATAAACAGCAATGGGGAACGTTAGATAAATACAATGTACAATATGTTTTTTATAATAATACTATTAAATCCATCTTATATAGAATAATTAATAGTACCTATAACTCAGATGACTTTAATAAAGAACCTATTTTAAAACAATTACTAACTAAATTAACTATAAGAGGATGTACTTCTATTTTAAGTGTTATAGATAGATTAAGGTACAAAAACGTGCCAAACTGGAAAGCAACTTTCCCATTGTTATTTGAAGACAGTGTAATATCCTGCTTTATAAAAACATTCTAAGCTAATTTGAATGTTTTTATTTTATCTACTTTGAGGTGAATAAAATGGTAATAAAGGATTATTTAAAAAGATATAAATTCACTTACTTTCTGATTAAACGAATTAGGAAATATCAATATGTTTATTTACCTTATTTTATTACCATTAGTATATTTAATATAAGAAGATTACTAAGAGTAATGAGATTTGCTAGAAATAGCACCTATGAAAAATTAAGAGAGATAAAAAATATACACAAAGGTGAAAGATGCTTTATCGTTGCAACTGGTCCTAGTCTTAAAATAGAGGACCTTGAAAAATTAAAAAATGAAGTTACTTTTAGTATGAATTCAATTTGTTTAGCATTTGATGAAACTGATTGGAGACCAACATATTATGGTATTCAAGATCAAGCTGTATATAAAAAATTTAAAAAGGAAATAGAAAAGCTAAATGCTAAATGTACATTTATTGCCGATGTTATATGGGAACAAAATAATATTCCAGAAAACTATTATATTTATCCGTTAAATTTACTTAACCATGAAATTCACCATGAGAAATACAATGCGAAATTTAGTGATAATGCATTTTCAGCAGTATATGATGGGTATTCAATAACTTATTCTCTCATTCAAATGGCAGTGTATATGGGATTTAATGACATATATTTAATTGGTGCGGATTGTAACTATTCGAATGATATGAAACATCATTTTAAAGAATATGGGCATGTAGATCCTGGTTTTTCATTAGCAAGAGATAAAATGATTTCTGCTTATAAGGAAGCAAAGAAATATGCTGATAAACGAAATATAAAAATTTATAATTCTACAAGAGGAGGATTTCTTGAAGTTTTTGAAAGAGTTGATTTTGATGAATTGCTTGAACAGAACAAACAAGAGTTGATAGTTTTGTAGAAAGAGTATATTTTTTTGTCTTACTCTGTTCTTTATAGATTCCTTTTGGAAAAATATAACAAAAACTTAATTTTTTTTATACAGGATGGGTGAGTATATTGGAAGTTACTATACACAAGGAATTTGAGTATCTTGAAAAGGTTTTACCGAAATGGAATTCTTTAAAAGAAAAATATAATGAAATTACAATTTTTCAAGATATGAGTTGGATTAAAAGCTGGTGGTATTGTAAGAGCAGACAGAAAAATATCTCCCCATATATTATTGAAATTACAGATAATAAGAAAACCATTGGAGTGATACCTCTTTATATAGATTTGATAAGATTTGCCAGATTAGATTTTAGGATATTAAAACCTATCGGCTCCGAAGTTTCCGATTATTTGATTCCCATCATTTCTAAAGATTACTCTCCAGAGGTGTTACTAAGTATTGCATTTAAAAAAATATACGAAGATAAAATAAATTGGGACTATATCAACTGGGGGGATATACCTGAAGACTCATTTTTTTCACAGTTTCTAAGTAAACAAATGTTAAATAAACATAGATTAATTAAAAAGAAAAAAGCCGATGCTTGCCCATTTATAAAAGTAAGTAATGAAATTGAAGAAGTTAAATGCAAACTTGATGAAAATCTATTGAAAAAAATTCTAAGTAAGGAAAAAAAATTAAATAACAAGGGAAAACTATCTTTCACTAAAGTAATGTCCGAACGTGAGATTGAACCGGTTATGAATAAGTTTTTTGAGTTACATATAGAGAGATGGGGAAGGACAGATACACCAAGTAAATTTTTAAGGGCAGAAGAAAGACAGCATGCTATGATCGCAGCAAAAAACTTATTTAAAAGTAATCTATTATTTCTAGCTTACTTAAGTTTTAATAATGAAATAATTGCGATTGAGTTTGGAATGTCAGACGGAAAAAAAATATACCTTTATCTACCTGCATTTAATATTAAGTTTAGAAATTACTCGGTAGGAAATTTGCTAAATTATTATATCATTTTAGAAGCGTGCAGACAGGGATACGATGTAGTGGACTTCCTTAGAGGAGATGAAAAGCATAAGCAAGAATGGGGCACTATAGAAAAGTATAATGTTAAATATGAAATATATAATCATTCGTTGCGGTCTTTGTTATTTAAATATGTTAATGAATATAATAAATCCAAACTTTTTATTTTTATTATCGATAAACTTAGTATTTTAAGCAGAAAGCTATCTATATAAATTCCTTTTAAATACTTAACCAATTTTTGGTGGAAAGACTGTCAAAATTTTTTTTTATGTTTAAGAAAGAATTTTTCCCAATGACAAAGTTTTAAGATTTATATTGCCACAAACATTCATAAAAGCATTTAACTATTTCAAGATGTTTTTATGTGTTATGTTCTTTATTAAGAATATTAAAATTAGATGGAGGAGGGATTTAAATGAAAAAAAAGGTTGTGGCTTTTGTTCCAATTAAGTTAAACAGTCAGAGGTTACCAAATAAAAACATCCTTCCTTTAGGAGAACATTATTTAAGTTGGTACGTTTTTAATACTTTATTGAAAATAAAAAATATCGATGAAGTCTGTGTTTTTTGTAGTGATGAAAAAGTTATGAATTATTTGCCTACTGGAATAAAATTCATAAAGCGAGATCTATATTTTAATGGGGATTTCGTAAAAGGAAATGAAATATACGAGTCATTTATTGAAAAGGTTCACAGTGATATTTATATATTAGCTCATACAACTTCTCCGTTTATGACTGCAACTTCTTTGGAAAACGCATTGAATAAAGTATTAATTGGCAACTACGATTCAGCCCTGAGTGTTCAAAAAAAGCAAACCTTTGTATGGTATCAAGGTCATACGTTAAATTATCAAACTAATGATATTCCTAGGACACAGGATATTCAGCCAGTTTATATAGAAACTAGTGGATTTTATATCTTTCAAAAACATCATTTCACAGAGCATAAAAGAAGAATTGGATTTAATCCATATTTACAAGAATTGGATGATATCGAAGCGATCGATATTGATACAAAAGAGGATTATGAGTTTGCATTGAAAATTATGGAAGTCAACAACCAGTTACCTATTAAAAGTTAATTTATACATGGGGATGAACAAAATGGATCAAGAAATTAAATTACAGGAAAATATTATTTTTGGTGGTGGTAATCCATTTGTATTAATTGCGGGTCCGTGCCTGATTGAAAGCGAAGGTCTTGTCATGGAAACAGCTGGTATTTTAAAAGAAATTACGCACAAGCTTAATATTCCTTTTGTGTTTAAAGCATCTTTTGATAAAGCAAATCGATCTTCAATCTATTCTGAAAGAGGACCAGGGCTTAACAGAGGAATCAAGATATTGGATAAAGTAAAAACACAATTAAATATTCCAATAACGACTGATATTCATGAACCTAGTCAAGCGGAGATTATAGCCGGAGTTGTAGATATTATACAGATTCCGGCTTTTTTATGTAGACAAACAGATCTTTTGGTAGCTGCAGCAAACACACAAAAAATTGTTAATGTAAAAAAAGGTCAATTTCTCGCTCCTTGGGATATGAAAAATGTAGTTGAAAAAATAAGAGAATCTGGCAATGAACAAATATTATTGACTGAGAGAGGAACAACATTTGGGTATAACAATTTAGTAGTTGATATGCGCTCTCTTATTCAAATGAGAGAATACAATGTACCTATAGTGTTTGATGGAACACATAGCGTTCAAATACCAGGTGGGCATGGAACGAGTACTAGTGGTAAGAGTGAATTTGTTCCATATCTCTCAAGGGCAGCTGCTGCGATTGGAATCGATGCTTTATTTTTAGAGGTACATCCAAATCCTGATGAGGCATTATCAGACGGACCAAATATGATTAAGCTTTCTGAGCTTGAAGAAGTATTAAAGCCAATTATTGAAATCGATGCATTGTTAAAAGGCAAATAAAGTGAGGGATGAAGAGTGCCGTATATTGCTTCCAAAAAGGATCATATTACTACGATTAAAGAAGTATTAACGATAGAATCTCAAGCAATTATGGACCTAGTTGAGCTTGTTGATCAAGACATATCTAGGACGGTTGATATGATTCTAAAATGTAAGGGAAGAATCATTGTGACTGGAGTAGGCAAATCAGGAATTATTGCAAGAAAGATTACTGCGACTTTTGCCAGTACGGGTACCCCATCCTTATTTTTGCATCCATCTGAAGGACTTCATGGGGATTTGGGAATGGTGACAAATTCTGATATCGTAATTGCTTTATCTAAAAGTGGTGAAACCGATGAAATTTTAAATATTATTCCTTCTATTAAACGGATTGGTGCAAAATTAATTGCTTTTGTTAGCAATGTATCCTCCAATTTGGCAATAAAAGCTGACGAAGTTCTTTGCATTGGTGATGTAAAGGAAGCATGTCCTCTTGGCTTAGCCCCAACTACAAGCACAACTTTGATGCTTACTTTAGGGGATGCCATTGCTATCGCTTTATTAAAAGCCCGAAATTTTTCATCTGAAGATTTTGCCATCTACCACCCAGGAGGTTCTTTAGGAAAAAGATTATTACTAACAGTTAATCATATAATTGAAATCACAAAAAGAAACCCTATTTTAATGCATACACAATCTATTAAGGAAGCAATATTTACAATGACTGAATCAGGGGTAGGTGCAACTAGCATTATTGATATTAATGGGAAATTAATTGGAATTATTACGGACGGAGATATTCGTAGGGCTCTGGGAAAGCAACAAAACCTTTTAGATATTGCGGTATGGAACTTATATAATAAAACTCCATTATCAGTAAAAAAGGAAATTCTTGCAGTTGAGGCATTGAATACAATGGAAACTAAAAAAGTTGATGTACTTCCAGTTGTAAATGATGAAAATGAACCAATTGGAATGATCCATTTACATGATATTACAAGGTTGGGTTTTTAAATGGATATAAAATTAATGGCACTAGATGTTGATGGGGTACTAACGGACGGGAAATTATTTATAGGATCAAACGGTATAGAATATAAAAGTTTTAATGTAAAGGATGGAATGGGGATTAGCTTAGCTCGTTATACTGGAATTAAAATAGCATTCATTACTGGTAAAAAGTCAGAATCTGTAAGCATTCGCTCGAAAGAATTAAACGTTGATTTTTTATTTGAAGGGATTCAAAACAAAAAGAAAGTATTAATAGAACTTGCAAGTTCATTGAATATTAATCTACAAAATGTATTTTACATGGGTGATGATATTAATGATTTATCAGTTATTGATTTAGTGGGTTTTTCAGCTGCTCCCAAAAATGCCATTGAAATAGTTAGGAATTCCGTATGTTTTGTGAGTAAGTACAACGGAGGAGAAGGGGCTGTACGGGAAGCAATTGATTATATTTTATCTAAGCAGAATAATTATAACATGTTAATTAATGAATATATTAATAACGAAACGATAATAAATAACCACTAGAAATTTTATCTAAATGAGGGATGATCTTGGAAAGAATTCATTCTATTGATCTTATGAAAGGTTTCGCTATTATTATTGTTGTTTTTTTTTCATACTATGTCCCACAACGCAGAGTCACAAGGTGAATATGGAAATCTTTTAATATATGTATTTCCAAGATTCATTATTCCTTTTTTCTTCATTGTTTCTGGCTATTTGTTTGGAATGAAAATAAAAAACAGAATAAACCAAACTTTTTATTTTAAGAGGTATTCACTAAAATTAATAAAAATTTTTATTAGTTGGTATTTGTTGTACTTCCTGTTTGATTTTTCTATGACAGTTATGTATGCCTTTTATAAAGGGATAGAAATAAAATCTGTAATGGAAGAGTTTTTTAATAGCAATATAAACTTAGGTGTTATTTATTACGGCGAAGCAAGTGCTTCTTACCATTTATGGTTTCTTACTGCATTAATTTGGTCGATTAGTATTATGTATATTTTTATAAGACTTGGTAAACTAAAATATTTATTAATAATAAGTCTGATGTTTAATATCCTCGGATTGTTTGGTCAAACCTATTCGGGGATATTTTACTTTTCAGTTGAAACAATGGATGCTCTGTTCTTAGGTTTATTTTATACAACGGCTGGTTGTTTTATCGCCTATCATATAGAAAAATTTAAACGACATCTCATTAAGATATCCACACTTTATATTTTCTTTCTGTTTATTTTATCTTCTTTGATTCAAGTATTAGAAAGTTATATAACGGTTGTCCAGTTGGATGGAACAAGAGGTGGAGTAGGTTATTACTTGTCTACTATACCTTTAACTCTTAGTTTATTCATGTTACTACTTAAAAATAGTCAATTTGGTAAGCGATCGGTATTCACATTTGTAGGAAAAAATACATTAGGAATTTATTTAACACATATGATGTTTGTTGGTCTAGCCTATTACGCAATTCAATTTTTTAACATAGAGGTATTTAGGAAATATTTAGTTTTTAATCTGTTCCTTTCTTTAATTATTATAATGTTCTCACACTATTTCTATTTATTTATCCAAGCTTGTAAACAAAAAGTCATATTTTTTTATAAAAATATATCTTTTCGCAAAGGTCTATTTACGATTATTAAGAGGGCAGCGGGATAAATATTTAATTAGATTTTCGTTTCAAAAAGAGGTGAGTTTTCTTAAGTGGATAAGAGATTAATCAAAGATTTATTTAAAAAATATTATGAATGGAGATATTGGAGTTTCTTGTATAGAGAGATGTCAAAGAATATTTCCAATGGTCATCAACATAGTAAAAAAATCCCTTATATAAATAAGCCAGGGATTGCTTTTTCTTTTGATGATAGTTATCGGGTTTATGACTGGTATCAGTACGGAAAACCAATATTTGATAAAAATGATGTAAAAGTAACCTTCAATATTAATGGTGTTCACCCATTAAAGGGCTATAGAATGCATAGTCAGAAAGAAATAGATCTTTTGTTGGAATTGCAATCGGCTGGGCATGAGATTGGTCATCATGGTTTTAAGCATCTAAAAGCAACAGAGTATTGTAAAACACATGGTGTACATAAATGGTTGGAAGATGAAATTGAGATGTTAATTGATTGGATGAAAAAACAATCTCATTCTATAAATGGAGCAAGATTTAAAAATCCAGTTTCATTTGCCTTTCCGCATTTTCTTTCTAACGAAAAAACGATAGAAGAAATCGTCCCCAAATATTTTAAAATAGCACGGGGACATTTGGATAAAGACAACTTAACTTCTTTTAATCACTCCGGATTTACTCCATCCATATGTTTAGATGGGTACTATTCCAGTAATCTTTTTTATTTAAGAAGAATATTAAGGCTAGTAAAGAAATCAGGCAAAAACATAATTTTTTCATGTCATTCTATTTTGCCTAAAAACTTTGAGAAATATAGTGATCAAATAGACAAAAGATATAAAAAGTGGGGCGAATGGAAAATTTCTCCTAATACAATCCAAGAAATTATTTATGAAGCTAAAAAAATAGATTTGGAATTCTATACTACTTCTGAAATAGCCGGTATAGCTACTTTTTCAGATCCCAATCTAGAACGTGCAATAAGAGAAAATCTTTCCTTACCAAACGATAAATGGATATATATACGAGATTTAATACAAATAAAAGAACTGGAATTAAATAATAAAGGGATTTCGTCTATCAATGGTATTCAGTATTTTTTAGGATTAGAAAAATTGGATTTGAGTAATAATCAAATTTCTGATTTTCATTTAATAAAGAAACTTCCCAGACTAAAACAATTATATATTGCCAATAATGATGTTTTAAAAGATAAATCAGCCATTTAGAGATAAGTTAAAGGAATGAATTGTTGTGAAAAGATGGTGCATCATTTTTTTATCCTTAATCCTGAGTTTATGTTTATTGCTTGCCTTTAAGTTTCAAAGTATCTCTAAAAACGGAAGTGATAGAAAAAGTGATGCTTTATCCACTAATTCACTGCAACAATCACAGAATAAAGAAATAGCCATCATGGAAAACTCTTCCGTAAACAAGGACGAAAAAGTATACACTCTCGATATTGAAAAATGGGGGATTTTCAACGACGGAACTCATCCGATAGAAACCACAAAAGGAATGAATGAGGCACTAAAATGGGCACAAAAAGAAGGATACACTTCATTTTATGTTCCACCTGGCATCTATTTAGTTTATAAAGGGAAAGAAGTTGATGATCCCAATGCAAGGATCAATTTGGTTTCTAACATGACCTTTTTATTAGATGATAAAGCAATTATTCAAAAAGAAACGAATGGGTTCGAAATATACTCTACGTTGTATCTCGATTCTGAAGTTGAAAATGTAATAATAAAAGGGGGAACATTACGCGGGGATCGTGAAACCCATGACTTTTCCCAAAAAGGTGAACATACGGGTGGAACACATGAATGGGGAAACGGGATTGATACTAAAGGTGCTCGAAATATTGTAATTGATGGAGTTACGATTGAGAATTTCACTGGTGACGGAATTGAGATAGGGGGCTCGACAATATACGGAGAGTATATTACGGAGGAAGATGTAGAACATGGAGGTATTGACGAAAAAGGTGAATTTACGGCTGAAAAAGGAAAGATCCGTACGATAAACTATGAGATTGAAAACTTCAGTAATCCAGTTTATAAAAATTCCCATTATCGAAATATTATGATGTGGCTTCTAAATGGTGTTAAGGGAAATTATGATATTTTCTTTTATCGAAAGGATCAAAGTTTTATTCGAGCTGATCGTGATCTTCATTATAATTCAACATGGGGATACTCTGAAATTCCTGATGATGCAGATTATTTTAAGGCGGTTTTCAATAGCAATTCTCCTAAGGATATTGAAGTGAATAAAATGACGGTTGCGATAACCAAGAATATTACAATACAAAATTGTGATATTGGATACAACAGAAGACAAGGAATTACAGTTGGGGCATCCGACGGCGTTTATATTTTAAATAATAAAATTCATCATACTAATGGGATAGCACCTGAAAGTGGAATAGATATAGAGCCTGGATTTTATCCTGCCATTAATACGTATATAAAGGGAAATCATTTTTTGAAGAACACGATTCATATGGTTTTCTCGTATGGTGGGAAGGCAACAGTGGAAAATAACTATTTTGGCCCAAATGTTAAGGATGGTATTGGCTTCGCGATTAATCCCGCATATTACGGTGCTATAGTTAAAAATAATCAGTTCGATCATAGTGATTTTAGTACTTGGGGTAATACCCAATTTCTAGATAATGAATTAGACACGAGTTCTGCCACGTTTGAAGGAGGTGATAATATCGAGGTAGATGGAATTATAGGCATAGACTCTACTATAGATTTTAATCAAACAATTATAGATGGAATAAAAGGCGTAAATATTTTTCTTACCTCAACAGATAACAAAGAGGTCAAAGGTGGAATATTCCTCTATGGTGAACCCATCCAATTGAAAAATATTACCTTGAATGGGAATAACGAAATTAGCGGTGATGGAAACAGTGAGAATGTTTATGAAAATGTAGTGTTTAATCGTACACCAGAAATGAATTTAGCTCTAGGCGAATATAGAAATTGTTCAGCTATTAGCGGAGAATTTTCTTTAAATATGGATGGCAAAATTGTAATGGACAATTGTAAATTCGTAAATACAACTTTTTATACTTATAACACCGGAACTGAAGCGATTTTTCAACGTTCAACTTTTGATAACGAAAATTTGGAAAGTTCAATAATTTTGGCTCTTGAAGCTAGAAATGTAAATGTAATAAATAATATTTTTAAAGTGGACTCCGTAATAGAGTCAATTCCAATTATTCAAATAGGAAGAGATGCATCGGAACATGTACCTACTAAAGTTTTTAATACTACTATAAAGGGAAATACGTTTAATTCAAAACAACCCTTGGTAGGAATTGACACAAAAAATGGTGGAGTTGGAGCTTCTCCGTATATTATTGAAGATAATATTATGTATAAAACAAAACTAAGCTTAAAAGAAAATGATATCAATAAAAATAATTAGTTAAAGAATAAATGATAGAAGTAAATAGCACGTAGTACAATTCACGGTTACACAAGAATTTGTAAAATATGTAGCGAAAAAAGTATAAAACATACTTGGCATTATGGTTTAATCCATGATGCTTTTTTTAATGGAGGATGTTCTATGGTTGTTCATTTGGAAACAAAAAATAAAAAGTTGAATTATGAAATAATCCACCAGCTAGAGCAAAAGTATGGTTCATCTTTTTATTTATTAGATGTAAATAAGCTAAGAGAAAACTATCAAAAAATCAATTATTCTTTTAAAAGCAGATATGATAACTTCATCATTGGTTACTCTTATAAAACGAACTACGTCCCTTATTTATGCAAAGAATTATCACAGTTAGGCGCATATGCCGAGGTTGTTTCAAGATTAGAGTACGATTTAGCCATTAAAATTGGTGAAGACCCAAAAAGAATTATATTTAATGGGCCATTAAAAAGCAGTGAAGATATCAGCTATGCTTTGAATAATGAAAGCTTAATTAATATTGATTCAATGTATGAGATAGATTTTATTAAAGAGTATGCATCAAACAATAAAGAAAAAGAAATCAAAATTGGATTAAGACTAAATTTTGATATTTCTCAGGGCGAGGTTAGTGCACTGCAAGAAGGATACGAAGTAAGTAGGTTCGGGTTTTGTGTGGAAAATGGGAATTTTGATGCTGCTATAAATGAACTTAAAATGGTGAAAAATATAAAAATAATAGGATTGCATGGACATTTTTCTACACGAAATCGAAGTTTACAGACGTATAAGATAATTACTCAGACGCTTTGTCATTTAGCTAAAGAAAATTTACTAGATACATTGGAGTATATAGATATAGGTGGCGGGATTTACGGTGAACTTCCAGATTCATTTAATATCGTAGCGCCAACATTCGATGAATATGCAGAAACAATATGTGAGTTAATGAATAGGGAGTTTGATCATTTTCCTAATAAACCAACTCTTATATTAGAACCAGGTATTTCAATGGTAGCTAATACTTTTATTTTTATTGCTAAGGTAATAGAAATAAAAAAAGTAAGAGATCAAAATTTTGTACTGGTAGATGGTAGTGTTCACAATGTAAAACCAACCATGCATAAGACCAACCTTCCAATGCGAATCGTTAGTAAAAGCGAGAAAGCTGATGAAAATAAAGATTTTCATATTGTTGGTTATACGTGTATGGAAAAAGATTACTTAGCTCATAATGTTCAAAGTTCATTACCAGAAATAAACGACTATATTATTTTTGAAAATGTTGGGGCGTATACAATCGTCTTTAATCCTCCATTTATAAAAGAACGTCCCGGAATTGTGGCAATGGACCATGAATATTTTTTTGAAATAAGAAAGAAAGAGACAATAAATCAATTTTTAAATGAAGAAATATATTATTTTTAGGATAAAAAAAACCTGAAGAAGGGAAATTTTTCATGAATATATTAATGTGTAGTGTTGGACGAAGAGTAAAATTAGTTCAATACTTTAAAGGAGAACTTCATAAAATTGGTGGAAAAGTAATAGCGGTTGATTGTGAAGGAACAGCACCTGCTTTGCACCATGCAGATTATTTTGAGGTTGTTCCCAGAATTACACATCCTGATTACATCCAATGTATTAAAGATTTATGCATTAAATATGAAATAAAAGGAGTTTTATCTCTCATTGACCCAGAATTATCATTACTGTCGAGTTACAAAAAGTATTTTGAAAAGGATAATATAACAATTATCG
>Ga0256886_1000057_pt1 | contig 16394 bp, 18 predicted proteins | sample MC6MC0494MT_FD_186342 | JGI IMG/M metagenome (GOLD analysis project Ga0256886, IMG submission 186342) | Metatranscriptome of enriched soil aggregate microbial communities from Iowa State University, Ames, United States - MC6-MC0494-MT... | ecosystem: Environmental > Terrestrial > Soil >... | reverse complement strand
CCGCAGCCCGCTGCCTGGCATCCTGGAGGATGTATTTTCACAGATGAGCCCTAAGCGCAAAGTACAAGTGGCCGGTGTGTTGAAGGGTAAATTACAGGTTGAAATGATCGCGCTACTCGGATTGCGCCAACAGGTTGGGGAAGTACTGGTCGAACACTTCAGTGATAAAAATGACAAGGTTGGACGTAAGGGCGATATTGCGCAGTCGTCCGCGTTGACATGGCACTCGAAAACGCTTCGTTACATTGGTCAGTCGGTGCTGGCGAAGGACACAATGGAGCAGGCATTGAGTGTCTCGCGAGCCATTGCCAAGCGAGATCCAAGGCATACCCCGACACTGATAGACCTCCTGTGTGACATCTCTCAGCATCGCTCCGAATTTGGAATGTCGGACAGTGCGATGTCGGCAATTGAGGGGGCGCTTGCATTGGTTCACAAGCATCGCAATATCCTGGTGCAGCAAAGGGCGAAGGTACTCGGCCTGTATGCGCTGCGACTGAATGAGTGTGGTCAGGGCGACAAGGCCATTGACTATGCCAAGCAGTCCTTGGAACTGCATCGAAGTGCCAGTCAGGCGAATACCTCTAGGTACCATGAAAATATGGGGATCGCCTACAACCGTTACAGTGTCTTGTTGGGGAGCAACGGCTTTGATGAGGATGCCCTTCAGGCAGCCAAAAACTCCTTGGAGGCCCACCGTCAGCTTATCGAGTGTCGTGGATACCCAGAGGATCCGGATTGGGTTGTCTCACTGAGTAACTACGCTAATCGTTTGTCGCATCAAGGCGAAATGGAGGAAGCCGTTTCATACATTGAGGAAGGCTATGCGATTGCGGGTAGGCTTGTAGAGGCCAAGCCTGAGCGGTTCACAATTGACTTGGCTGACGTGGGGTACAGCTACTCGTTGATCCTCGCCGAGGATGGCGACATTGCCAAGGCTTTTGAGGTGGGCGAAGCTGCGTTGAAAGGTTACCTGGGGTTGAATGAACCTCATCTGCTTTATCGGCACGGCATCGATCGAGAGAAGTGTCGACTGTTAGTGGCATTGCTGCGCTGGCTGGACTCAGGCGAAGATCTGCATGCTGAAGCGAAAAAACCTTTGGGAATGGAAAGTCATCCCGAAATTCAAGGTATTGCTTTTCTGCGCCTGTGGTTGTGTGCCATTGCGGATCCAAGTCGAGCTCATCTGCAAAGCGCCTTCGAACATTGGAGAAGCTTCAATCGCGTAGATCAACATGCGTGGAAAACAGGTTATTTCTTGATATCGGCATTGGCCGAACATTTTCTGGGTGCTGACGACGCACCCTCCGAATGGCGTACGGAATTCCTGACGTATCTACAAAAGCGCAACGGTCATTTGCCGTTTTGGATGAGCGAAACGCTCAAACGTCTGGGTTGCTCGTTTCCAACGCCATAAGGAAATAGCGGACATCCCCTTACGCTATATCACTGGCCTCGAACTCCGCCGCGAGAAAATCCAGCAAGCTGCGCACCGACGGCAGCAATCCGCGGCGCGAGGCAAACACCGCATGCACCACGCCGCACTCCGGTGCCCAGTTCGGCGTGGCTTGCACCAGCCGGCCGGCTTCGAGTTCTTCGCGGATCACCACCAGCGGCAGGTGCACCACGCCCACGCCGGCCACGGCGGCCTGACGCAATACCACCAGGTCATCGGTCACCAGCCGCGGGTTGTGCCGCAGGCTGGCGCGGGCGCCGTCGGGGCCGAGCAGGTGCCAGTGATAGTCGCGCTGCGGATAGCCCCAGTGCAGGCTGGGCAGGCTGCTGAGGTCGGCAGGCACCGGCCGCTGCGGCAGGCGCTCAAGCACTGACGGCGCCGCCACCAGGTACTGGGTGCTGCGCGCCAATACCTTCATCACCAGGTCGCTGCTTTCCAGCGGCGGTACGCGCACACGCAGGGCGATGTCGATGCCTTCCTGGATCAGGTCGACCTGACGGTTGGTGCTTTCGATATGCAACTGCACCAGCGGGCACTGGACCATGAAGCGGGTGAGCATGGCCCCCACCCAGAAATCCAGCAGCGCCGTCGGGCAACTCAAGCGCACGATGCCCTGGGGTTCGGCACGGTTGCGCTCGATCAGTTCGGCGGCGCCCTCGGCTTCGACCAGCATGGCCAGGCAATGGCGATAGTAGGCCTGGCCGATTTCGGTCACTGAAAAATGCCGGGTCGAGCGCTGGATCAGGCGCACGCCCAGGCGTTCTTCCAGCCCGGCAATGCGCCGGCTGAGCTTGGACTTGGGCATGTCCAGGGCGCGGCCGGCGGGGGCAAAGCCGCCGTGATCGACCACCTGGGCAAAGTAGTAAAGGTCGTTGAGGTCTTCCACCAGTGTTCTCCAAATGGAACGCTGAGGGCAGTTTAACCGATCTACCGCCGATGTCGTTGCGCTCGTATGGTTATAGCCATGCACGAGAGGAGGCATCTGATGAAAAAGATCCAAGGCGTCTACAGCAGCCCGCACCCGCATTGGGTGGGTGATGGCTTCCCGGTCCGTAGCCTGTTTACCTACGACAACCTGGCCCAGCACATCAGCCCGTTCCTGCTGCTGGACTATGCCGGCCCCCACGACTTCACCCCGACCACCGCACGTCGCGGGGTCGGCCAGCATCCTCATCGCGGTTTTGAAACCGTGACTATCGTCTACCAGGGCGAACTGGAGCACCGCGACTCCACGGGTGCCGGCGGCCTGATCGGCCCGGGCGATGTGCAGTGGATGACCGCTGCCGGCGGGATTCTCCACGAGGAGTTCCACTCGCCAGCCTTCGCCGCCAAGGGTGGCACCCTGGAGATGGTCCAGCTGTGGGTCAACCTGCCGGCCAAGGACAAATCGGCGCCGGCCGGTTACCAGACCCTGCTCAGCACTGACATCCCGCAGGTGCCGCTGGGCAACGGCGCTGGCACCTTGCGGGTAATTGCCGGTGCATTCCGTGGCCATCAGGGGCCGGCGCAGACCTTTACGCCCATGGATGTCTGGGACCTGCAACTGAAGGCCGGCGCGCCGCTACGCCTGCCTAGCGCCGCTGGGCGCAGCACGGCGCTGGTGGTGTTGCGTGGCCAGTTGCTGGTCAACGGCGAGCGCCAGGTCGGTGCCGCGCAACTGGTGCTGTTCGACCGCGCCGGTGACGAGCTGCTGCTTGAAGCGCAAAGCGATGTATCGGTGCTGCTACTGAGTGGCGAACCGCTGGACGAGCCGATTGTCGGTTACGGCCCATTCGTGATGAACAGCGATGCCGAAATCGCCGAGGCCTTCGACGATTTTCGCGCCGGACGCTTCGGCCAGATGAGCGGGCAGGCCGGGCCGCGTCACCACAACTAGTCTCATAAACCCGAAGGAGAATATGCCATGAGTACATTTGCCAACGTTGCCAACTTCAACGGACAGGTCCCGCGCATCGACCCCGATGACGCTGCGATGCTGCTGATCGACCATCAGAGCGGCCTGTTCCAGACGGTCAAGGACATGCCCATGACCGAGTTGCGGGCCAATGCCATCACCCTGGCCAAGATCGCATCGCTCGCCAGGATCCCGGTCATCACCACTGCCTCCGTGCCGCAGGGGCCCAATGGTCCGTTGATCCCGGAAATTCACGAAGCCGCGCCGCACGCCCAGTACGTGGCACGCAAAGGTGAAATAAACGCCTGGGACAATCCCGAATTCGTTGCCGCCGTAGAGAAGACCGGACGCAAGACCCTGATCATCGCCGGCACCATCACCAGCGTGTGCATGGCCTTTCCGAGCATCAGTGCGGTCAATGCCGGCTATAAAGTATTTGCGGTGATCGATGCCAGCGGTACTTATTCGAAGATGGCCCAGGAAATCACCCTGGCGCGCATCATGCAGGCCGGTGTGGTGCCGATGGACACCGCCGCGGTGTGCTCGGAAGTCCAGCGCACCTGGAACCGCGAAGACGCCCAGCAGTGGGCCGAAGCCTACAGTTCTGTGTTCCCGCATTACCAATTGCTGATCGAAAGCTACCTCAAGGCGCAACAGGTGGCCCGCGACAACGAACTGCTCGATTCCCAACGCTGATCCCTCATGTCCGGTGCCCGGCACCGGCGTCTCAACGCAAGGAGTAAGACCATGACCAAGCCCTACGTCCGTCTGGACAAGAACAACGCTGCCGTCCTGCTGGTCGACCACCAGACCGGCCTGCTGTCGCTGGTTCGAGACATCGACCCGGACCGGTTCAAGAACAACGTGCTGGCCGTTGGCGACCTGGCCAAGTACTTCAAGCTGCCGACCATCCTCACCACCAGCTTTGAAACCGGCCCCAATGGCCCGCTGGTGCCCGAGCTCAAGGCGCAGTTCCCCGAGGCGCCGTACATCGCCCGCCCCGGGCAGATCAACGCCTGGGACAACGAAGACTTCGTCAAGGCGGTCAAGGCCACCGGCAAGAAGCAACTGATCATTGCCGGGGTGGTGACTGAAGTGTGTGTGGCCTTCCCGGCGCTGTCGGCCCTGGAAGAAGGTTTTGACGTGTTCGTGGTCACCGATGCTTCCGGTACGTTCAACGAGCTGACCCGCGACTCGGCCTGGAACCGCATGTCGCAAGCCGGCGCGCAGTTGATGACCTGGTTCGGCCTGGCCTGTGAGCTGCACCGCGACTGGCGCAACGACATCGAAGGCCTGGGTACCTTGTTCTCCAACCACATCCCCGACTACCGTAACCTGATGACCAGCTACAACACCCTCACCAACGGCAAATAACGCCGTGCACTGATCAACGGCCGGGCGCTAGCGTAGCCCGGCCGTCGTCGTATCGACATCCCCCTGAAGGGCAGACCTTTGGGGCGCCGAAATTCTGCGAAACCTCTGGCGTCGTGAGGTTTGCGCAGGTGATGATCGGCGCATGAAATCTTCCACCTTGGCTGGCCATCGTCGCACCGTGCGGCCGGGCAGCGTCATCAGCTTCTGGCTGCCCTATCAGCCACCGTTGCACTGGCCGTCGCTGCTGGGGTTCTTTGCCGCGCGGGCGATCACCGGGGTCGAGACGGTCGTGGCGGGGGTGTATGCGCGCAGCTTCGATCTTGCCCAGGGCCAGGGCATCGTCCAGGTGTCTCAGGCGCGTGGGCACCGGCTGAAAGTCACCGTATTCGGCGCCTCTGCGCGAGCGCTGCCAGGTATGCTGGCCAGGGTCCGACGGGTGTTTGACCTGGATGCCGAACCGCACAAGATCCAGGCGCAGCTCAGTCGCGACCCGTTGATGGCGCAACTGATCAGCCTGCGTCCGGGGCTGCGTGTGCCGCGCGGCTGGGACGCGTTCGAGCAAGCCATGCGTACTGTGCTGGGCCAGCAGATCAGCGTGGCCGGGGCCATCACCCTGGCCGGGCGGATGGTGGCGGGCTACGGCCAGCGACTCCCCGCGCATGTGCAGCAGTTGCCCGGCTTGACCCATGTGTTCCCCAGGGCCGAGGCCATTGTTGATGTCGACCTCAGTGGCCTGGGCATGCCGCGCTCCCGGGCCGCGACCTTGTCGACCCTGGCCCGGGCTCTGCGCGAGGACCCGCAGCTGTTTGGCCCGGACCGTGACCTGGAGGCCTGGGTCCAGCGCCTGTGCCGTTTGCGCGGTATCGGCCCGTGGAGCGCCCACTACCTGGCCCTGCGCCAGATGGGCGCAGCCGATGCCTTGCCGCTGGGGGATGTAGCCCTGATCAAGGCCTTGCGCCTGCTGGAGGGCCCCGAGGCGCAACTGGCACAGCGCGCTCAGGCCTGGCGCCCATGGCGCGCCTATGCCGCCCAGCACTTGTGGGCGTCGCTGAGCTGACTCAACCGGACTGGCGCCACTTCACATCGCTAACACCGTAGCGCTCGGCCAGGGGCCTGCTGACTTTTTTCACTTTTTCGTGCCCGTAACGGCCTATTCGACCAATACCGGCGTCGCAACTAGCCCAGTGCCAGGCATCGGCGTTGTCCATCGTTTCGGCGCGGACGATAAAGGACTTGTGATCGCCGTGCAGTTGGTAGTCGATGACGAACAGTTTTGCGTTTTCCATGGGGCTGGAAAGATCCTTACAGAGCAGTGACCAGGAAAATCTCTTCAATGCTTTTAGTGAGTGCTGCGCCTGCAGAAAAATTCCATTGGATTTCAGCCCGTCAGTGGGTGCCGCTGACGCTCAGGTGCCGGGCATCCTTGGCAAACACCACCTGCTCTAGGCGGTGAGCGATACCACAGGCCAACGAGTCATAGGCGGGAATGACCTTTTCTTCGGTCGACAGACAATGAAAAATGTCCAGCTTGCGCTCGGCCTGGGCGGTCTCCTGCTCGAAGATGCGCACGTAGCGCTCCAGGTCGTTGTTCAGGCTCGAGAGGTATTCACGCAGGCGCGAATGGTCCACTGCGCTTTGGCTGAAGTGCCAGGTCATGGGGTGGATGAGAAAGCGTGAATGCGGTGCGGCGACGCGCTCGGCGGCTGCCAGGTACATGATGATGCCCATTGACTCGATGTTGCCGGCATTGACAGCGCACAGCGGTACCGGCAAGGACTTGAGAAAGCTGTAGAGCGAGAACCCGAAGTTGGTGCTGCCGCCAGTGGTCGACAGAAACAGCAGCAACGAGGTGGCGCCATCAGCGATGGCCTGCAGGCACCGATCGCGAAAGCGCTCGGTGGTGTCCTGATCGATCTGGCAATGGAAGTGGATCACCTGTTGGCTCATTGCGCTCTCTCGGGACCGACGCACATGACGTGCGCCGGTCTTTCGTCCGTCAGCTACGGCCGCCACCACTGGGTTTGCGGGGCTGGTCCTTGTCCATGTCAGGCTTGCGGGGCTGGCCACCTGCGCCGGAGGCCTGGCCACCTTTTTTCCCGGCATCAGATGCTTTTTGCTTGTCGTTAGCGAAATTCCCGGGATTCGAAGTGCCTTTGTTAGCCATGATTCTCTTCCTCTTGTGAATGTTCGCAAGGCGTTTGCCTTACATAAGTTGGGAGACGGCCGCGCTGGGCAAAGTTTGAAATATTTCGCCGCTTCATGACGAACGGTCAGGGCACCGACCATTGCTGCCTTGTATGGGGTAGCGGTGCGGTATCAGCAATTACAATTGGCATCTGGGGCTGGTCGGGTACTAACTCAATATTCGGGCCTTACGACACGAGGATCGAAGCATGTCACTGATTGGTGTTTCTACGCTTGAGCTGTGCCATCTGATCGAACAGGCCTTTCTGCCTGAACGGTGCATCGTGTCCTGCCTCGATGGTGAGCATCTGACCCTTCAACTGGGGCAGGGCGATACCCTCGGCGAGTGCCTGACCGTCACCGGAATCCATGTGCACAGCCTTACCACCTGCCATGAACTGGCCGCCCTGGTCGCCCAGGTGCGTGAAGAACAGCGCCTGGGGCGTAGCCATATTCCCCTTACGCCCCAAGCGATGGTCTGAAGACTCAGCCCGGATGCCCGGTCAGCCAAGGCTGGCCGGGCGCAGGTATTCAGGGTTGAGCACGTTGAACCAGAACAGGATCATCGACACCAGGATGGTCACCAGTACCAGCAACCCCACCGCCCAGACACTGGTCGAATACAGCAGGCCGTCTTCCTTGCGCAGGCGCAGAAAAGTCGGCAGGCCAATGTAGAGCAGAAAGGTCGCATAGGCCGACGCCACAGCCAGCACGATCAGCGCCAGCCAGCGTCCGGGGTAGAGCCCGGCGACACCGGCGACGAAGTATGGCGTGGCCGTGTAGGCGGCAAAACCGATGCATTGATTGAGCGTGGGACGTGCGTCGAAGGTGCGTGACATCCAGCGAATGAACCCGCCCATGATTATCAGCCCGAGCACGCTGGTGGCGTACAGCAGCACGCCCAGTTCGGCGGCGCTGGTCACACTCAGGCGTACCCGCTCGGTGCCGGCCAGGCTCCAGCCAATACTGGTGGTGCCAATGAACAGGCACAGGGCGGGAATCAGCGCCATCAGCAGCAGGTGCGGCAGGTAGTGACGCGGGTGCAGTTCTTCTTCCTGGCGAATTTCCATCCAGGCGTCGTCGGGGTGGGTGAAGAGTTGAACCAGATGGGTACTCATGGTGACCTCCGAGGGTGAGCAGAGTAGAAAACACCTCTCCCTGTTCTATGGAGACTTGGCCTGCGCTGGGGTTTCATTTTTTTTGAACCACTCCCGGTATTGTCTGGTCACTGACATGTGACTAGCACTACCCAAGGAGTCAACGCTATGAACGCACAAACCTGTGCCTGCCCAGGTTGCAACTGCAAGCTGGGTGAACATCCGGTGATGAGCGAGGGCAGGGCCTATTGTTGCCAGGCCTGTGCCGAGCACCATCCGTCCGGCAAACCGTGCAATAGCAGTGGCTGTGGATGCGCCGCCAGCCCCAAACGCTGACCGAACGGTGGGCGCGTCGCACCGCCGCTCCCACGCGTGTTCACTGTAACTCCAGCTGCAACTGCAAGCCGCCGTCATCGCAGCGCCGGTGATACTGGACAATCCCGCGATAGGTGCGGCCTTCCCAGACAAACGCCACGCTGTGCGAACGCTCAAGCTTGTCGGGTACGGGCGCCTGTACCTGCATGCGCAAGCCAGGCAGGCCGTTGATGTTCAGCGGTGCCAGTTGCACTTCACATTCGGCGCTGTGGGCGATGGGACCGAACAGCGTGTCCTGGACGAAGTCGATCTGCAGGCAGGTCGGGCAGGCCGGGCTGACCTTTCTCATACCAAGGGCCTCCTTCAGTTCTTGCGGTGCGCGCTCTGTAGTTGCTTGGCCATTTCCAGGTGGTGCTTGAGGGTCGCCAGCGTGGACTTGGCAAAGGTGCGCAGATCGTCAGGGTCCGAGGTAGACCGGCTCTCTTCGTCGAACAGGCGCACCGCCTGCTCATGGGCGTCGACCTGATGGGTGGCATAGGCCGCATCGAACGACGCGCCGTCCTGCACCTGCAACATCATCTTGCGCGCCTTGCTGGTGAGGGCTGCGTCATCCGGGACGCTGAAGCCATGTTGCTTGGCAAGATCGAGCAGGTGCTGATTAGCTTTAGTGTGATCCTTGATCATCTGCTGGGCAAATGCCTTTACCTGGGGCGATTGGGTTTTTTCCAGGGCCAACTGGCTGGTCTGGATTTCAGCCATGCCGGCACCGATCGCTTCGCTGACGAAGGCATTGTTGCTGTCAGCCTGGGTACTGGCACTAAGCACGACGCACAGGCTCAGGACAAGGCGGGCGGGACGGATAAAAGGGTTCATAAGCGGTATCTCCCGGGGCGTAAACAGCATGCAGCTGTTAGTTTTACGAAAGGCCCCAGGCGTCAGAGTTCAGCCCGATTGCTGTCTACGGACCACTGGCGCCACGGTGTATGCTGCTGGCCAGCCAGTAATCGAGTTGCATCAACGGCAACGTGTTCGTCGTCACCGGTGGCAATCCGCTGTCCTGACGGCAATCGCAGCAAACCTTCGGCGCCTGGCGCAGTCACAACAGGTAAGGGGTGGTCCAAACGCCCCATGGGAGGGCCCCATGACCATTATCTGTCTGTTCAAGGGCTGCCACTGGTGCGATGAGCCCGAGGGCGAAGGTGCGCTGCTATGCCAGCGTTGTGAGCGCTGCGGCGCCGTGCGCTGGCACGCTACGTGTTAAGAGGAAAGAGGTCATGGCCAGAGCCATCTGGAAAGGTGCAATCAGCTTCGGCCTGGTGCATATCCCGGTGTCGTTGAGTACTGCTATCAGCAGCGACCGGGTCGACTTCGACTGGCTCGACGAGCGCAGCATGGAGCCGGTGGGCTACAAGCGGGTGAACAAGGTCACCGGCAAGGAGATCGCCCGCGAGCATATCGTCAAGGGCGTGCAGTATCAGAAGGGCCAGTATGTGGTGATCAGCGAAGAGGAGATCCGCCAGGCGCGCCCGCAAGCGACCCAGACCATCGACATCTTCTCGTTCGTCGACAGCGGCGAAATCCCTCTTCAGCAGTTCGACACTCCGTACTACCTGAGCCCCGACCGGCGTGGCGGCAAGGTCTATGCCTTGCTGCGCGAAACCCTGGAGAGCACCGGCAAGGTGGCCCTGGCCAAGGTGGTGCTGCACACCCAGCAGCACCTGGCGCTGCTGCGCCCGCTCGAGGACGCGCTGGTGATGATCACCCTGCGCTGGCCCGAGGAAGTGCGCGGCCTGGACAGCCTGGACCTGGACGCCAGCGTGCGCGATTCAAGCCTCGACAAGCGCGAGCTGCAAATGGCCACGCGCCTGGTCGAGGACATGAGCGGGCATTGGACGCCCGAGGACTATCGTAACGACTTCAAGGACACCATCATGAGCCTGGTCGAAGAGAAGGCCCGCCAGGGCAAGATCGCCACGGTCGAGCCGCTGGAGGGCGAAGGCGAACAGAAAAGCGCCGACATCATCGACCTTACCGAACTGCTCAAGCGCAGCCTGGGCGGGCGCAAGCCGGCCGCGAAGAAGGCGGCGCCGGCCGCGAAAAAACCGGCAGGCACCAGCAAGCCGCGCAAGAAAGCCTGATCAGTCCGTCACTGGCGTTTCATGCAGATGGCGCCAGCGCAGGGCGCCATTGGTGTTGTGTTCGAAGACCACGGTCGAGCGCCGTACTGAGCGGTTACCTGCCGCGTCGGCCTGCCACTCGCGATAGCTGACCACCGACAGGTTCGGGCCTGTGGCGATCAATTGCAGCTCATCGATGCCGATTTCCAGGCCCGCACGCTTGCCGTAGGCGTGCTGAAACACACTGTGCAGGCCTTGGTAATCGATCACCTGGCCGGGCAGGGTGATCATTGAGAATTGCCGGCTGAAACGCGCCATCAGCGCGTCGAACTGGTCAGCCGGGGCGTTGCCCGACAGCCATTGCTCAATGGCGACGTGGGCATCGATGACTTCCTTGAATGCGGGGGTGTTTTGGTTCATGGGCAGGGCTCAGGTAGGGGTGGTGCAAAGCCCCAGGGTGCGAGCCCCGGGCAGTTTGAAAACCATCGGCAGCGGTAGCAGGGTCAGCAGCGCAGCGAGGATGAAGCTGTGGGCAAATGCTTGCGGCGCCGGCAGCAGATGATTGAGCGTGGCGCCGAGCACGGCGACGCCGAGGCAAAAGCTCAGTTGCCGGTTGAGGTTCCACAAGGCGCTGGCCTGGCCCATCTGCTCTGGCGCGATGGCCAGGAATGCCAGGCTTTGCGCACTGCTGCTGCACAGGCTGCTGCCAAGGCCCAGCAGGGCGAAAATCAGCGCCAGCCAGGCCGGATGCGCAGCGACCCACGGCGAGGCCAGCCACAACAGTGCAGTGCATTGGATCAATATCCCGGCGCTCAGCAGGCGTTTGGGCCCGGTCAGGTTGAAGCGCCAGCGGACAACGGCAATGGCACCCAAGGCGCCCAGCGCCCAGGGCAGCATCAGCGCGCCGGTGGCTGTGGCGTTCAACCCAAGGCGCTGTTGCAGGTACAACGCCGCCACCAGGTTGGCGCCGATGAATACGCCCGGCACGCACAGGTAAATCAGCATTGCCGTGCGCAGCAGCGGCTGGCCGAGCAGGCGCAGGTCAAGCATTGGCTGTGGGGCAGGCAAGGGCAGGTTCGCAGGCAGCCAGGCCAGCACCAGTACGCCTGCAATCAAGGTCAGCGGCAGCATGGCCAAGAAGATCCAGCGCCACGAACCCTGATCGACCACCACGCCACCCAGTGCCGGCGACACGGCCGGGACCAGCAGGGCCACCATCATCACCAGCGAGGTCAGGTGGTGGCGCTGCTCGGGTGCATATAAGCGATAGGCCATGGCCTGGCCCACCGGAATCAGCAGGCCGCCACCGAGGCCTTGCAGCAGGCGCCAGGCGAGCAGGCCCTCGATCGAACCGGCGCTGCCCGCAAGGGCCGATCCCAGGCCGAACAGCGCCAGCGAAAGCAGCAGTGTCTGGCGTTCGCCCAGGCGCGCGGCCAGCCAGGTGCCCAGCGGGATCACCAGGGTCAGGCCGAGCATGTACAGGTTGCTGGTCCAGCTCAGTTGCGCCACCGAGGCGTGCAGTTCCTGGCCCAGCGCCGGGTAGGCGGCGTTGAGGGCGAACATGTTGAGCAGGTCGAGGGTGAAACCCAGCAGGTAGACCAGGGTGACTTTCGCACGATAAGGCATGAGCAGTTCGATGGGCCGGAGAAAAGCGCAGTCTAGAGACTTGCAGGTGCTTGAATAAGACGCGAAAACCCGGCAGATTGGTTGAATTATTTTGACAATGGCGAAGGCATTGCATGGTCAGCCTCGACCGATTCGAACTGTTTTGCGCGGTAGTCCAGGCCGGCTCCTTCACGGGAGCCGCCGAGCGCTTGCAGCAAACCCGCGCTGCGGTCAGCTTCAGTATCAAGCAGCTGGAAGCTGAACTGGGGGTCACCCTGCTGACCCGCACCACCCGCCGGATCGCCCTGACTGACGCCGGTGAGCGCTTTTACCAGCGCTGCCTGCAGGTGGTCGAAGACGCGCGCATCGCCATCGACGAGGCGCGCGCCGAACACAGTGGCTTGCAGGGCAGCTTGCGGATTACCTCCACGGTCGAGTACGGACTGAAAGTCCTCGCCCCGGCACTGCAGGCGTTCTGCCGGCTGCACCCGGGGCTGAGCGTGCGCCTGGAGACCCATACGGCGCAGGTTGACCTGGTGCGCGAGCGCTTCGATGTCGCCATTCGCCTGGGCCAGGCGCAGGACTCCAATTATCGCGGCGTGTGCCTGGCGACCTACAACGTGCGCCTGGTGCTGGCGCCAAGCCTGTTGGCCGTTCATGGGGCTCAGCTGATCAACGCCCCCGAGCACCTGGCTAACGTCGCGCAACTGGTGCACAGCCGTTTCGAGCAGAACAATCGCTGGGAGCTGCTGGGCGACAAGGGGCGCCGCGCAGTGTTCGCGCCGCAGGGCACGCCGTTGCTGGTGGCCGACAATGCCTCGATCCTGCGTGCCTTTGCCCTGCAGGGCGCGGGCGTTACCTTGTTGCCCGACTGGCTGGTGGCCGATGACCTGGCCAGCGGGCAGTTGCTCGACGGCCTGCCCGGGTACCGCTTCGCGGCGCAGAGCGTGTATGCCCTGTATCCGTCCAGCCGCCATGTACCGCGCAAGGTTCGCGCCTGGATCGATTTCATCAAGGCCTGGCTGGCGATGCCCGAGCCGGGTCGCCGAGGTTGTTGAGAAAGTGCCCCAGTCGCCGGGCAGGCCGCTTTGTTTGATGCGTTACTCGAAACAGCGTGCCGATACGCTCATGTGAACACCAGTTCGAACGGTTGCAGCAGGCGTGCCAGGGCCTCGCGGTCGAGGACCGGCGGGGTCTGCTCGTCGGCCTGCAGCTGGCTGGTGTGGGCGGCGACGGCCTGCTGCTTGAGGGCCAGCACCGCGCGGTCGAGGAACAGCTTGTGGGCGCGCTGCCAGGGCAGGCGCGGGTCGCTGGGGCGGGCCCAGTGCCAGGCCCAGATCGGCACTTCGATCAAGCGCGCACCGACGGTTTCGCAAGCGCGGGCACAGGCGCGGCCGACCGCTTCATGGTCGCAGTGGCCGTCCAGGCGCCAAGTGGTCAGGACCCGGTCGCTGGCGCGCAGCAGTTGCACCAGGCGTTCGGCCAGCCAGCGTTCATGATTGGCCACGGCGCCGTCCGCCAGGCCCAGGCGCAGCCAGCTCAGCCGGGTCAGGTCCAGGCCCAGGCGGCGCAAGGCATCGGCGCTTTCCCGCGGGCGTTGCTGGCGCAGGCGTTCGCTGGTCCAGTGGCGCGAATCAGGATGGCTGGCTTCGCCGTCGCTGACCGAGATCAGCAGCAGATCCTGCTCGCGGCCACGCATGCCGGCCAGCACGCCGCCGCAGCCGAGCACTTCGTCATCCGGGTGCGGGGCGACCACCACCAGGCGGCCGCCACGCGGCACCAATTGATCGTGGCTGATGGCCGGCACCGCTTGCAGGGTCGTGGAGGATTGCCAGTGCGCCAAGGGCGTGCCCGGTGCCTGGATCGGGTTTTGCGGTCGCTGCAGGGTCATAGCCGCCAGCCTCCCTCGAGGGGTGTACTCAATTGTCGGCCCAGTTCGGCCAGGTCGCTCATGATTCAACGCCCATGCGTCGGCGCAGGTCCTTGCTGATCGACTGCCGCACCCGGCCATAATCGGCCCAGGGGTCATCGCCTTCGACCAGGCGTTTGCCGAGGTTGAGCAGGTTCCACTGGTTGGCGCCTTCAAGCTCGGTCAGCTCTTCGCGGCGAATCGGCACCGACACCGGCAGGCCCGCGCGGGCGCGGAGCGAATAGGCGCAGACGGTGGTCGCGCCTTTGCCGTTGCGCAGGTAGTCGATGAAGATCCGCCCGACCCGGTTCTTCGGCCCGGACACCGCCGACAGGCGCTCGGGGAACAGCCCGGCCAGGTGCTGGACCATGGCTTGGCTGAAGGCCTTGACCTCGTCCCAACCGGCACGCCGGGTCAGCGGCACGACAATGTGCATGCCCTTGCCGCCGCTGGTCTTGAGGAACGACTGCAAGCCCAGTTCATCGAGCAGGGCCAGGGTCAATTGAGTGGCTTCGAGCATGGCCTTCCACGGCAGCGCCGGGTCCGGGTCGAGGTCGAGAATCAGCCGGTCGGGCGTGTCGAAGTCCTTGGCGGTGGCGTTCCAGGTGTGCAGTTCGAGGGTGTTCATCTGCACCGTGCCGAGCAGTGTTTCGACCCGGTCGATGATCATCAGCGCCTGACCGGCTTCGGCCTTGTCGTGGCGCTCAAGGCCGGGGATGTTCAACGGTGTGGCGTTCTTCTGGAAGAACAGCTCGCCGGCCAGCCCGTTGGGTGCCCGCACCAAGGCCACCGGGCGGCGCTTGAGGTGTGGCAGGATCCACTCGGCGACCTGGGCGTAGTATTCGCCGACCTGGCGCTTGGTGATACCGGTGCTGGCGTCGACCACCCGTTGCGGGTGGGTCAGCTGCAGTGTGGGCGTGTTGCTTGCCGGGCTTTTCACGGTCTGCTCCAGGCCAATGGCCTTGGCCGGTTTGTCGTCACGCAGGCCATGGAACACCGAATGGCGCACCACGCCGTCGCGGGTCATCTGCGCATAGGCGACCTCGGCCAGCAGCTGCGGCTTGAGCCAGTGCACGCCTTTGGCCTCGGCGCCGGTTGGCGGCGTGGGCAATGGCGGCTTGCCGACTTCAAGCGGCGCCAGGCGTTGATGCAGGTGGGCAAGGGTGGCACTGTTGAAGCCGGTACCGACCTTGCCGGCATAGCGCAGCTCGCCGCGCTCATCGTGCAGGGCCAGCAGCAGCGCGCCAAACGCTGCGCGCGAGCCTTTGGGGTCGGTGAAGCCGACGATCACGAATTCCTGGCGCTGCTTGCACTTGAGCTTGATCCAGTCGCTGCTGCGGCGGTTGACGTAGTGGCTGCCCAGGCGCTTGCCGATCAGGCCTTCCATCTTCATCTTGCAGGCGCTGTCGAGCAGCGATTCGACACGCTGGTCAAAGCCGGCAGAGAAACGCAGGCACTTGTCGTCGGCCTTCTCCAGCAGCGCGGCCAGGGCCGAGCGGCGCTGTTCCAGCGGGCACTGGCGCAAGTCCATGCCGTTGAGGTACGGCAGGTCGAACAGGCAGTAAACGATCTGCTCGTCGCAGGCCTGATCGAAGGCATTCTGCAGCGCCTGAAAATCCGCAACGCCGTGCTCGTTGGCCACCACCATCTCGCCATCGAGCCATGCCGATTGCACGCCGAGCCCGGCCAGGGCCTTGGCCTGTCTGGGCAACTTGGCGGTCCAGTCATGGCCGTTGCGGGTGAACAGGCGTATTTGCTCACCGTTGATGCGGGCGAGGATGCGGTAGCCGTCGAATTTCACTTCGTAGTCCCAGTCGCCCTCGGGGGGCGTCTCTACCAGGGTCGCCAATTGCGGTTTGAACGAAGCGGGCAAAGCGGCTTTGCTGGCGCCGTCGAGCTTGGACTTGCTCGCGGGCCTGGCCTTGCGGGTGGTTTTGTTCGCCGCTGCCCTGGGGCGGCGGGCAGTCAGGCTGCGTTCGCTGAGCACGCTGTCGGGCTCTGCTTCGAGGATGTCGTAGTCTGCTTGCGGGCGCGCCTGGGCATCGTCGGACTTGACCAGCAGCCACTGCTCCTTGGTGCCGGCCAGGTGGGTGCGAAACAGGTTCCAGGTGCCGGACAGCTTCTCGCCCTGCAGGCGAAAGCGCAGCTTGCCTTTGGCATAGGTCTTGCGCGGGTCTTCTTCGGGAATCCACACACCGCGGTCCCAGACGATTACCTCACCGGCGCCGTAATGGCCTTCGGGGATACGGCCTTCGAAGTTGGCGTAGTCCAGTGGGTGGTCTTCAACGTGCACCGCCAGGCGCCGGATTTTCGGGTCCAGCGACGGGCCCTTGGGGATGGCCCAGCTTTTCAGGGTGCCGTCCAGTTCCAGGCGAAAGTCGTAGTGCAGGTGGCTGGCGTGGTGTTTCTGGATGCAGTACTGCAGGGCGTGGGCGGCTTTTTT
>Ga0256886_1000054_pt1 | contig 16509 bp, 3 predicted proteins | sample MC6MC0494MT_FD_186342 | JGI IMG/M metagenome (GOLD analysis project Ga0256886, IMG submission 186342) | Metatranscriptome of enriched soil aggregate microbial communities from Iowa State University, Ames, United States - MC6-MC0494-MT... | ecosystem: Environmental > Terrestrial > Soil >... | reverse complement strand
GACCTGATATTGATCCTGGGCGGCCTGTTCCTGCTCTTCAAGGGCACGATGGAGCTGCACGAACGCGTCGAAGGCAGCGCCAGCCATGACCAGACGCAGAAGCCGCAGCATGCGGTGTTCTGGCAGGTCATCCTGCAGATCGTGGTGCTGGACGCCGTGTTCTCGCTGGACTCGGTCATCACCGCCGTGGGCATGGTGCAGGACCTGAGCATCATGATGATCGCCGTGGTGGTCGCGATGGCCGTCATGATGCTGGCCAGCCGTCCGTTGATGGCCTTCGTGGGACGCCACCCGACGGTCGTGATCCTGTGTCTGGGCCTGTTGCTGATGATCGGTTTCAGCCTCGTCGCGGAAGGCCTGGGCTTCCATGTACCCAAGGGCTACCTGTACGCGGCCATCGGCTTCTCGATCCTGATCGAGCTTTGCAATCAGCTGGCGCGCCGCAACCGCGCACGGGGCACGCATGCGCTGGGCCGCCGTCAACGCACGGCGCAGGCCGTGTTGCGCCTCTTGCGCGGCGGCCGTGCCGGCCAGCCCGTGTCGCAAGCGGACGAAGTGGTGGCGCTGGTTGACGGCGCGGGCGACGAGCCCGCCTTCGCGCCCGAGGAAAGCTCGATGATCGAGCGCGTGCTGTCCATCGGCGCGCGCGACATCCGCTCCATCATGGTTCCCCGCGGCGACATGATCTGGCTGGATGTGGCCGACACGCCGGACGTCATCGTGCGCAAGTTCGCCTCTGGCCACGCGCGCCTGCCGCTATGCGCGGGCGACCCGGCCAACGTGCTGGGCGTGCTGCACTTCAAGGAAGTGCTGCCGATGCTGCAGAACCCCGGTCCGATCGACCTCGTGGAACTGGCGCGCGAGCCGCGCTACGTGATGGAAACCACGCCGGTGCTGAAGGTGCTGGATGAACTGCGCGCCTCGCGCGATCACATGCTGATTGTGGTCGATGAACACGGTGTGTGCGAAGGTCTGGTCACGCCGTTGGACGTGCTGGAAGCGGTAGCGGGCGACCTGCCTGAACACCAGGAAGACCAGCCCGAAGCCATGCAGCTTTCTGATGGCTCATGGCTGTTGGGCGGCCGGTTGTCGGTGGACGAAGCCGCGCGCCTGCTGGATGCGCCGGCGCTGGCGGACGATTACCCCGATGCGACGCTGGCCGGCTGCCTGCTGCGCGCGGGCGGCCGGATCCCCGACGCGGGCGACACCGTGACGCTGCGTGACTGGGGTTTCGAGGTGACGCGCCGCGATGGCCTGCGCATCGACCAGGTGCATGCGCGTCCACACCAGCCGCAGCCCAGCGCGGCCGATTGATCGAAGGGCAGGGCGGACAACCGCCTCAGCTGCAGATGCGGCGCCACGGCGAGCGGTTTACCGGGCAATAGCCCGGACACCGTGTCGCCACCGCCTTGCCGCTGACGCATTGCGCGTTCGGTTCGGTAAAGCCGTACTCCATGCTGCCGTAGCAGCCGCACAGTTCCAGCACGGTTCCCGGCGGGTGCTTCTCCGGCTCGGCGGGCGTCTTGCCCGCCGGCTTGGCGGCGCTGGCGGCCGGTGTCGTGGCCGAGGTTGCCGCGGATTTTGTTGCGGCACTTGCCGCGGATTTCGCTGCGGGTTTTGCCGTGGGTTTGTCGGCGGATACTTCCGCGGACGTCGCGGCAGATCCTGCCGCCAAGGCGCCGGCTTCGGCGCCGGGCGCCGTACGGGGCGCTGCCGCCTCCGCAGGCGCGCGTTTGGCCTTCGCGTCGGCGGCTCCCAGTCTTTCCTTCACGGCCGCCGCGCTCATGCCGCAGCGTTTGGCGATGGTGGCCACGCTGCGTCCCGCGTCGGACATGCCGCGCAAGGTCTTGTCGCTGCATGCGGCCAGCGCGCTGGCCGGCATCAAAACAGCCAGCATCAGCAACGCGCACGCGAATGCTCCAGGTCTGCTTAGCGTCATGACGCGCCTCCCGCACCTTGGTGCGCCAGGGCAGAACCACGCCCGGTTGGACCACGAGTGCGGGGTAGCGTAAAGCGCCTAAATCAGGGGTGTCAATGCGGCCCGATCGGATCGCCCGAAGGCATTGCGCCCTCGGCCGCGGGCGGGGCGGACAGGCGCCATCCGGATACCAACCGGACGGCGCCGCGTGCGTCAGAAGTTCCAGCGCACGTTCAGGAAGCCCGCATTCTCGCGGCTGCCGTTGCCGAACTGGCCCTGGTAGCTCAGGCCAATCGCGGCGTTCTTGGACACGGCCACTTCCGCACCCAGTTCAGCCACGGCGGCATTGCGGGCGATGGGCGTGCCCGCGACTGTGAACGCCGGACCCGAGCCGAAGGCCATCGTGCGGTCGGGGTCCACGTCTCCCATGGCGTGGCGCCAGCCGAGCGTGGCGCGCAGGCGGGCGGGCGCGCCCGCGATCTGCGTGTCAAGGTTCCCGCGCAAGCCGACGGTGGTGGTCGTGATGTCGTTGCTCTGGCTGTCCGCCGACAGGGCCGCGGAGCCGCCGTCTTCCGAGAAGCCGCCCATGCGCTGCTTGATCCACGCCGCGCCGACAAAAGGTTCGACGGTCGCATTCGGTGAGACCGGCATGGAATAGCCCAGCTCGCCGAAGATCTGCGTCGTGTTGCCGCGGTAATCCGCCTTCAGCTCCTGGCTTGCGCCGCCGATGGCCAAGTTTCGCTTGGTCTCGATGTCCTGCCAGCTATACGCCGCGCCGGCCATGACGTTCCACGCGCTTCCGCTGGGCTGCACGAATGACTTGCCGCCGAACAGCGTGACGCTGTAGCTGTCCACGTCCGCCTTGGCATTGCGGCTGTCCTGCCAGATCGTGCTGTCCTGGTAGCCCAGCGCAACGCCCACGCGCCAGCCGTCACCGACCCGGATGTCGCCGCCGGCCAGCACGCCGCCGGTGCGCTGGCGATAGCTGGGCGCGTTGCCGTCGCCGTCCTGGCTCTGCCAATTGCCCAGCACCTCGGTCCATACATTGCGCTGGCACGAGAAGCGCTCCGCGTAGCCGCCCGCGCTGCGGCCCGGTTCACCGCACGCGCCGTCCTGGCCGCGGCCTTCGCTGTGCAGGCTGTCCCGCAGGTGATTCAGCGGCAGCGTCCGCACCGATTCCGAACTGCGCACGATCGCCGACGAGAGCGACGCGTGACTGTCGCCCGACAACTGCTTGAAGGCCTCGGGCGCCTCGTCCCGGCTCAAACCCAGGATCGACGAATACAGTGGCGAGCCCGGGTCGATCTGTCCCAGCGCTTGCGCCACCGCGTTCTGGTTCGCCGATTCCGTGACGCTTTCGAACCCGGTGTCGTTGCGCTGGAAGGTCACCGTGACGTTGTTGGGGTCATAGACCACCGCGCCGTCCAGGAACGCGAGCTGGGGCAGGGAGGTCGAGGCGAAGGTGCCTTGCACGCCCTGGTCCGCCGTCACCACCGTGTAGGCGCTGTTGGCCGTGAGCGGGGCGGTATTGGTGACCCGCAATGCCCCGTCAAGCGTTGCCGTGCCGGCGACGTGAAGGTTGGTGGCCCCGGCCGGCCCCACGTTCACGGCCAACGTCGCGCCGGTGGCGTTGCTGAAGTCATTGCTGACCTTCAGGCCGCCGCCCGCCGCGGGTGCGCTTTGGACCGTGCCGGCGTTGACCAGTCCGGCGATGGTGCCATTGCCGGCCAGCGTCGCGCCGGGATTGACCTGGACGGACGCGGGCAGAGTGGCGGGCGCCTGCGCGCTGCCCAGCACGACCGTGCCGCCCTCAATCGTGGCATTGCCGGTATACGTGTGGGTGCCATTGATCGCCAGCGCGCCGCCGCCTTGCTTGACCAGGCTGCCTGCGCCCGACAAGGTGCCGCTGAACGCGCCGTCCGCGCCCTGGTTGAAGACCAGCGTCGCGTTGTTGGCGATGGCGCCTTGCAGGCTGGACGTGTCACCGATCAGCGTGCCGGCGTTGACCTGCGTGCCGCCGCTGTAGCTCGACACGCCGGCCAGCGTCAGCGCGCCGGCGCCTTCCTTCACCAATTGGCCCTGACCGCTGACCGGGCCGGACAAGACGCCGTCGGTTGCCTGGTTCACGCGCAGCGTGGTGCCGGCTGCCGTGTCGACCGCGCCCACGAAGCTGGCGCTGCTGCCTTCCAGCGTGCCGCCCGCGATGACCGTGCCGCCGGTGTAGCCGTTGGCGCCGTTCAGCACCAGCGTTCCGTCTCCCTGCTTGGTGAGTGCGCCCGTACCGTTGAGCGCCTGGTTCAGCGTGAAGGTCTGACCCGCCGCGACCACGTCGATGCCGCCGCCCACGCCGTCCAGCGAGATGTTGCGCGCCGTGGTTGCAAAGGCCGAATCCGCGATGCGCAGCGTCCCGCCGTCCAGCGACACGGCGCCGCCGTTGCCAAGCTGGTTGTCGGCGCGGACTTCCAGCACGCCGCTGCGGATGGCGGTGTTGCCGGTGTAGGTGTTGACGCCTTCGAGCACCAGCGTGCCGCCGTTCAACTTATCGATGCCGCCCGCGCCGGTGATGGGCGCGGAGATCGTGGCGGTGGCGCCGTTCTCGACCCGCACCGGCGTCTGTGCCTGCGCGATCGCGATGGCGCCGGCCGTGCCGGCCTGCAGCGTGTAGCCGTCGGTCAGGAACTGCAGGCCCGTCACATTCTGCGCGCCCTCGACGGTGACCGTGCCGGCCGCGCCCGAGAACGCCGCGAACTTGCCGTTCCACGGGTCGGCGCTGGCGCCCGTCGTGTCGGTCCAGTTGGTGGCCGTGGCGTTCCACGTGCCTGCGCCGCCTGCAATGATGCCGTCGGGCGTGGTCTTGGCGCCATTCCAGAACTGAATCTCGCCGGGCTCCATCTGCAGCACGAGGTTGATCTGGTTGGGCTGGTTCTGCAGTTGCAGGTCAGCCGTGGCCAGGCTGGACGGCAGCGTGCCGAATTGCATGCCGTTGTCCGTCAGCGAGCCGCCGTAGGCAAACAGGCGGTACACGCCCGTGCCCAGGTTGCCGCCATCCGTGATGTTCAGCACGCCGTCCAGCCGCAGGTTCTGCGCCACGGTCACGGCCGTCGTCGCCGAGTTCGGCGTGCCGAGCGTGAAGTCGAGCTGCGTGCCGTTGGACAGCGCCAGGCTGCGCGCGAACGAGATCGGGTTGCCGGGGGTGCCGGCCACCAGGCGCGCGTTGTCCTCCAGTTCCACGTCCGCCGCAACCGAGCCCGAGCCGCCCAGATTGCCGCCGGGGTTGATCGTGACGGGGCCGCCGGTCAGCGTGCCGTCGACCAGCAGCGTGCCGCTGTTGACCGTGGTGCCGCCGCCGACGTTGTTGTTGCCGGTCAGCGTCAACGAAGCGTCGCCGTCTTTGGTCAGCGTGCCCGTGTTGTTGCCGGTGGTGTTGATGTTGCCGCCATAGGTGCCGTTGGCGCCGTTCTGGTTGAACACGATGGCGCTGCCGTCCACCACGGTGATGTTGCCTTGCAGGCTGGTGGCGTTGCCGGCCAGCGTGCCGGCATTGATCACCGTACCGCCCGTGTAGGCATTGGGGCCGGTCAGCGTGACCGTGCCCGCGCCGTCCTTGACCAGTCCGCCGCCGCCCGTGATGGCGCCCGCGTACGTGCCGCTGCCCGGCGCCTGGTTGAAGACGACGGACGTGCCCGTCGAGGTGGCGATGTTGCCGGTGAGGCTGCTGGTGTCGCCGATCAGCGTCCCGCCGGTCAGCGTCGTGCCGCCCGTGTACTGGTTCTGGCCCGTCAGCGTCAGGGTCGAGCCGTCGGTCTTGATGAGGCTGCCGGGTCCGGTGATGTTGCCGGCCAGCGTCAGGTCGTTGGCGCCAGACACCGTCAACGGCGCGCCGAGACCGATGTCGTTGCCCAGCGCAATGCCCGGTGCGCCGGCCTGCAGCGTGCCCGCGCCCGCGACAGTCAGATCGCCGGTCCCCAGCGCGGCGTTGTTGCCCGCAATGATGGTCCCGCCGGCCAGCACCGTGCCGCCGTCGTAGGTGTTGGCGTTGCCCAGCGTCAGTGTCGACGTGCCGTCCTTGGTCAGCGGACCGGTGCCCGACACGACGCCATTCAGCGCCAGGTTGCCCGCGCCGTTCACCGTGACCGGACCCTGGAGGAGCACGTCGTTGGTCAGCGACACGCCCTGGCCCTGCAGAGTGGTGCCGCCCGCTGCGGTCAGCGCACCCGAGCCCAATGCGGTGTCGCTGCCAAGGGCGAGCGTGCCGCCGGAAAGCTGCGTGCCGCCCTGGTAGCTGTTGTCGCCCGAGAGCGTCAGCGTGCCCGTGCCGGTCTTCACCAGACCGCCCGCGCCATCGATGTCGCCGGACAGGCCGAGATCGGCGCCGGTGATCGTCGTCGTGCCGGCCAGCGTGATGGCGTTGGAGGCGTTTACCGGCACGCTGGCGGACAGCGTGGTGCCGTCGGCCGCGGTCAGCCGCCCGACGCCCAGCGCCGTATCGCTGCCCAGCGCCAGCGTGCCGCCGTTGAGCGCCACGCCGCCCTGGAAGCTGTTCGCGCCATTCAACGCCAGCGTGTCCGAACCGTTCTTGATGAGGCCGCCCGTTCCGCCGATGTCGCCGTTCAGGGTCAGCGCGGCGCTGCCCGGCAAGGTCAGCGTGCCGTCGAGCTGCACGTCGTTGGCCAGAGCCACGGGCGCCGACGCATCCAGCGCCGTGCCGTTGGCCGCCGTCAGCGTGCCGGTTCCCAGCGCGCCAGGTGCGCCCACGGTGATCTGACCGGCATTCAGGCGCGTGCCGCCCTCGTAGGAATTCGCGCCCGTCAGCGTCAGCGTGCCGGGACCGGTCTTGGTGATGCCGCCCGCGCCCGAGACGTCGCCGGACAGCGTCATGGCTGCGCCATTCGCGACCGTCACGCCGCCTTGCAGGGCGACATCGTTCTCCAACGCGACGGCGATATCGTTCGACAAGGTGGTGCCGTCGGCCGCCGTGAAGAGGCCGGTGCCCAGTGCCGTGTTCGTCGCGACCTTGATCTCGCCATCCTGCAGCAGCGTGCCGCCCGCATAGGTGTTGGCGCCCGCCAGCACCAGCGTGCCGGCGCCCGTCTTGGTCAGCGTGGCCGCGGGGTCCGTGCCCGATATCGTGCCGGCCGCGGTGTACGCGCCGTCCGTGACGTCGATGGCGCCCGCGCCCTCCAGCGTCAGCGCGCGCGTGGTCGTGCCGGGCGTGGCATTGGCATAGCGCAACGTGCCGCCGTCGAAAACGACGCGATTGCCGGCGTTGCCAAGCTGGTTGTCGGCGCTGATTTCCAGCACGCCGCCTTCCAGCCGCGTGTCGCCGACGTAGGTGTTGGCCTGCGTGAAGACCAGCGTGCCGCCGTCGCGCTTGGCGATGGTCGCCGTGCCTTGCAGGGTCGTGTCCAGCGTCGCCGTCATCGACGGTTCGACACGCAAGGTGGTCACGCCATCGCTGTCGGGCAGCGCGTTCAGCGCGCCGCCGGTCAGGGTGTAGCCGTCGGTGGAGAATTGGAGGCCCTGGAAGCCCTGCGTGCCGGCCAGCGTGACCGTGCCCGCCGTGCCTTCAAACACGCCGAAGCGGCTGCCCCACGTCCCGGCGGTGCCGGTGGCGTCGGCCCAATTCTGCGTGGTGGCGTCCCAGGTGCCTGTACCGCCTTGCCAGAACTGAATCTCGCCAGCCTGGGATTCGTTCAGGACGTTCACTTGGCCGGCTACGTTGGTCTGCAGCGAGATGACGCCCGGCGGCAGGGCGCCCAGCGCCAGGTTCAGGGACGTCGCCGTGCCCGAGTACGCAATGATGCGATACACGCCCACGCCGAAGTCGGGCGTGCCGTCGATGTTCAGCGTGCCGTTCAGGTCGACGTTGCCGTGCACGTTGATGAGGCTGCCCGCGTTGGGCGCACCCAGTTGCGCGTCGATGAAGGACGCGTTGTCCAACGTCAGCGAGCCCAGGATCAGCGCCCCGGGCGCGGCGGAACTCACCGCAATCCGGCCGCCGTTGTTCACGTTCACGTTGCCGTTGGCCGTGCCGGTGCCGGTCAGGGTGGCGGCCGGGCCGTTGACGTTGACCGTGCTGCTGGCCAGCGTGCCGCCCAGGTTCACGGTGCCGCCGTTGATGTCGAAGACGCCGGTGTGGCTGCTGGCGCCATTCAGCGCAAGCGATCCCGTGCCGGTCTTGGCGATGTTGCCCGCGCCGGCCAGGTCGCCGCCGAAGACGCTGTCCGTCGCGCCGCCCAGCCCAAGGCTGCCGTCCACCTGCAGCTTGCCCGCGCCGGAAAGCGCGGCGATGAATTCGGCGCCGGTCAGTTGCAGCGTGGCGCTGCCATCGACGCGCACGCCGGAGGCGGACTCCAGGAGATTGTTGCCTTGGGTGACCAGCGTGCCTTGTGCTACGCCAACGGTACCCATCAGCCCGTTGCTGCCGCCGAGCGTCAGCGCGCCCAGGCCCGTCTTTTCCAAGTTGCCCGCGCCGGACAGCGCGCCGGCGTATGTGCCCGTCGTCGCTTGATCGAAGGTAAGGGTGGTGCCCGCGCTCGCGACGACCGGGCCAGTGATGCTGTCCGTGTCGCCCGTAATGGCGCCGGCCTGAAGCTGCGTGCCGCCGGCGTAGCTGTTGCTGCCGGCCAGCGTCAGCGTGCCCGCGCCGGTCTTGACCAGCGCGCCGCTGCCGGTGATGTCGCCGCCGAGCGTCCAGTCGCCCGCGCCGTCCGCCGTCAGCGAGCTGGTCAGCGCCACGGCGTTGGCCAGCGTCACGCCGTCGGCCGCCGACAGCGTTGCGCTGCCGGTGACGTCCAGCGCGCCCGCGCCAAGCGCGGTGTTGCTGCCGGCGATCAGCGTGCCGGCCGACAGTGTCGTGCCGCCGGTGTAGCCGTTGTCGCCCGACAGCGTCAGCGTCGCGCCGCCGTTCTTGATCAATGCGTTGCCGCCGTCGATGTCGCCGGTCAGCGTGAGGTCCTGGCTGCCGTTCACGGTCAGGTCGCCGCCGGCCAGCGCAATCTGGTTGCCCAGCGCCGTGGCCGTTGCCGCGTCAAGCGCGGCATCGCCCGAGACGGTGAGGGCGCCCGTGCCCAACGCCTTGTCCGACCCGACCACGATCAGGCCTTGCCCCAGCGTCGTTCCGCCCTGATAGGTGTTCTCGCCCGTCAGCGTCAGCGTGTTGGCGCCCAGCTTGGTGAGGCCGCCCGCGCCGGACACGTCGCCCGTCAGCGTCACGTTCTGCGCGCCCGACACTTCGAGCGGTCCGCCGTTCAGCGTGACGGCGTTGGCCAAGGTCACCGCCGTGGTCAGACCCTGCAGGACGGCCGGACCGCCGACGGTGAGCGCGCCGCTGCCCAGCGACGTATCGCCGCCAACCTGCAGCGTGCCGCCGTCGATCTGCGTGCCGCCCGCGTAGGTGTTGGCGCCCGCGAGCGTCAGTGTGCCCGCGCCGGTGGCGGCCAGGCCGCCGGCTCCGGAAATCTCGCCGTCAAAGCGCAGTCCGTTCGTCGTGTCCAGGTTCAGCGCCTGACCCAGGATGACGTTGTTGGACAGCGTGACGGCCTGCGTCGAACCCAGCGTCGCCGCGCCGTTCACCGTGAGATCGCCGGCGCCCAGCGCCGAGTTGTCGCCAAGGCGCAAGGCGCCCGCCGACAGCGTGGTGCCGCCGGTGTAGGTGTTTGCGCCCGCCAGCGTCAGCGTCGATGCGCCGCTCTTGGTCAGCGAACCTGCGCCATCGACCACGCCGTTCAGCGTGACGTCGCGGTCGCCGGTCACGTTCAGTGCCGCGTTCAGCGTCGCGTCGTTGACCAAGGTCAGCGCCGGGCCGCCCGTCACACCCGACAGGCTGGCGTCGGCATTGACGAGGAGGGCGCCCGTGCCAAGCGAACCGTTCTGCCCCAACTGCAGGTTGCCGCCGTTCAGTTGCGTGCCGCCCGTGTACGTATTGGCGCCGGCAAGCGTGAGCGTCGTGCCCGCCCCGCCGGCAATCAGGCCGCCGTCGCCGCTGACGGTGCCCAGCAGCGTCGCGTCCTGCGATTGCGCCAGCGTCAGATCGGCGCCGGTTCCCACGTTGATGGCATTGCCCAGCGTCAGGCCGGAGGCGCTGTCCACCGCGGCGTCAGCCGTGACGGTCAACGGACCCGCGCCTATCGCGCCGTCGTTGCCCAGCACCAGACGGCCGCCGTCCAGCCGGGTCGCGGCGTAGGTGTTCACGCCGTTCAGCGTAAGCGTGCCCGCGCCCGACTTGATGAGCGTGCCGCCGCCGGTGATCGTGTTGTTCAGCGTCAGGTCGCCGGCCCCGCCGGTGGTCAGCGCTGCGCCCAGCGCGATGCTGTTGTTCAGCGCGTGCGTGCCGTCGGTCAGCAGGCTGGACGCTCCGGCAACATTCAGCGCGCCGGTGCCCAGCGCGGTGTCGCTGCCGACGCGGATGGCGCCGCCGATCAACGCCGTGCCGCCGCCGTAGGTGTTGTTGCCGGCAAGCGTCAACGTGCCGGTTCCCGCCTTCGCCAGCGAGCCGGTCGCGCCCGACATTGCGCCATTCAGCGTCAGGTCGTTCGTGCCAGCGTTGGTCAACGTCGCGCCCGCGCCGATGGCAACGTCGTTGGACAGCGTCACGGCGGTTGTCGCGTTCAGTCCGCCACCGCCCGTGACGTTCAGCACGCCCGAACCCAGCGCCGTGTTGCTGCCGACGGCAATCGTGCCGTCCGCCAGCGTCACGCCGCCGATGCCGGCGTTGTTGCCGCCAAGCGCCAGCGTGCCGGCGCCCGACTTGGTGATGCGGCCCGCGCCGGACAGCGATTGGTTCAGGGTGAAGATGTGGCCGGCATCGGCAATGTCGAAGCCCGCGCCCGCGCCGATGTCGATGGCGCGCGAGGTGCCGGTGTAGCCGGTGCCGGTCACGCGCAGCGTGCCGCCGCCAAAGGTCAGGCCCGTGCCGGCCGCACCCAGGTTGTTGTCGGCGCTGACCTGCAGCACGCCTTCGCTGATCTGCGTGCCGCCCGTGTATTCGTTCGCACCGCCCAGCACCAGCGTGCCTTGGTCACGCTTGTTCAGCGCGCCAGTGCCGCGGATGACGCTGTTCACCGTGCCGGTCAGCGTCGGATCCACGCGGAAATTGTTCGGTCCCGCCGCCAGACGGATCGCGCCACCTTGCAGCGTGTACCCGTTGGTGAAGAACTGCATGCCGGTCACGGCCTGTTCGCCGGCCACGGTGACCGCACCGCCCGATGCGCCGCCGAACACCGCAAAGTTGCCGCCCCAGCCTTGGGTCAGCGCGCCCGCCTGATTGGTCCAGTTGGTCGAACCGGCCTGCCAGGTGCCCGCGCCGCCGGCCAGCGTGCCGTCGGCAAGCTGCTTGGCGCCGTTCCAGAACTGCACGCTGCTGCCGGTGGTCTGCACCACCAGGTTCACCTGCTGGTTCACCGCGGTCTGGATCTGCAGATTCGACGGCACGGTTCCCGGAGGCAGGGAGCCCAGCGCCAGCCCGTTGTCCGTGAGCTGGCCGGTGTAGGTGATCAGCCGGTACACGCCTTCGCCAAAGCCGCCCTTGTCGGTGACGTTCAGGTCACCATCCAGCGTCAGGTTGCCGTTGACCTGAACCAACGTCTGCGGCGAGGCCTGCGGCGCGCCCAGCGCCACGTTGAACTGCGATCCCTGGTTCAGCGTCAAGCCGCCCAGCGTCAAAGTCTGGCCCGACGTGGCCGACAGCGCACCGCCCGAGGCAATCGTCGTCAGGCCGGTCAGGACGCCAGATCCCGCAAGCGATGCGCCCGCGCCCACGTTGACCTGCGCGCTGGCCAGGCTGCCGTTGACGTTCAGACCGCCCGATGCCACGTCGAACGAGCCGCTTTGCGTGCTGTTGCCCGAGAGCGTCAGCGTGCCGGTGCCGTTCTTGACGACATTGCCCGCACCCGTCAACGCACCCCCGAAAAGCGAGCTGGCGTTGTCCTGCCCCATCTGCACCGTCGCCCCGGCGCCCAGGTCCAGCCGACCGGCGCCGGCAAGCGAGCCGAACGTCTCGCTGTCCGCCAGCCGCAGCACCGTGCCGGCGCCCAGGTTCACGGCCACGCTGTCAGCCAGCGCCTGTCCGCCGCGCGTTTCGACCGTGCCGGACAGCAGGTTCAAGCCGCCGGTGAACGTGTTGTTGCCGCTAAGCACCAGCGTTTGCGCATTGGCCGCCACGTCTACGCTGCCCGTACCGCTGATCGCGCCCGCGTAGGTCGCATCCACGTTCTGGCCGATCACGAGCTTCGAGTTGTTCAGCACGCTTGCGCCCAGGCTGCCCGCGCCGGCCACCACGGTGCCGCTGCTGATGGTCGTGCCGCCATGCGTGTTGGCGCCCGACAGTGTCAGCGTGCCCGCGCCGTTCATCACCACACGCCCGGGTCCGGCAATCGCGCCGCCCAATCCGATATCGTTCGCGCCGGCCACCGTCAGGTTGCCGGTCAGTGCGACGTTGTTGACGAAGTTGCGCGCCGCCGTGCTCTGCAACGTGGCGTCCGCGCCGACGGCCAGCGTGCCGCTGCCCAACGCGGTGTCGCTCGCGGCGATCAGCGTGCCCGCATTCAACGCGACACCGCCGCCATGTGTGTTGTTGCCCGACAGCGTCAACGTGCCGGCGTCGTTCAAGGCGATGGCGCCGCCGCCGGACAGGTTGCCCGACAGGTTCAACGCCTGTCCGCCGGTGGCGATGCCCAGCGTGTTGCCGAGGCGGACGTTGTTGCTCACGGTCAGATTGCCTGCGGCCAGCGTCGCCGGGCCTTGGACGTCGAGCAGGCCGCTGCCCAGGCCTTGCGCATTCGCCAACGTCAATTGCCCCGCGTTGAGCAGCACGCCGCCGGTGTGCGTGTTGACGGCAGACAAGGTCAGGTTGGCATTGCCGTTCTTGACCAGCGTGCCGCCGCCCGACAGCGCGCCGGCCAGCGTCAGCGCTTGGCTGCCGCCAACCGTGAGCCGGTCGCCCAGCGCGAACTGGTTGCCCAGGCTGACGGGCGCGGCGCTGTCCACCGTGGCCGCGCCGGTCACGTTGATCACGCCGGTTCCGAGCGCGTTGTTCGCGCCCGCGACGATTGTTCCCGCCGCAAGCGTGCCGCCGCCGAAACTGTTGGTGCCGTTCAGCGTCAAGGCCCCGGTGCCGGTCTTCACCAGCGTGCCGCCGGCGCCCGACAACGTGCCGTTGAGCGTCAGGTTGTTGGCGCCGGCCACGGTCAGCGCGTTGCCGAGCGTAAAGTTGTTGCCCAACGCCACGCCCGAACCGGCGAGGGTGGTCGCGCCACTGACGGTGACCGTGCCGGTGCCGAGGGCGCCGGACGCGCCCACGTTGACCGTACCGCCTGCCAGCGTGGTGCCGCCGGCATAGGTGTTGGTGCTGTTCAGGTTCAATACGCCCGAACCCGTCTTGACCAGCGATCCGCCGGCACTGATCGGCCCGTTCAGCGTCAGCGTTTCGGCGCCATTCAGCGTCAGCACATTGTTCAACACGATCGCGTTCTGCAGCGCGACGCTGGCGGACGAGGCCAGTGTCGCCGCGCCGTTGACGGTGAGCGGTCCCCCGCCCAGCGCGGCGTCGTTGCCGACGACCAGTCCGCCGGCGCTGATGCGTGTCGCGCCATGCGAATTCGCACCCGTCAGCGTCAAGACGCCGGCGCCGCTTTTGACCAGTGCCGAGCCGCCCGACAGCGCGCCCGAAAGGGTGAGGGCAGAGGTGTTGGCCAGCGCCAGATCGGCGCCCAGGACGATCTTGTTGGACAGGCTGGTGGCGCTGCCGGGCTGCAGCGACGACGCGCCGTACACGACGAGGTCGCCCAGTCCCAGGGCGCTGTTGCCGCCAAGCGCCAGTGCGCCGCCGCCCAGCCGCACGCCGCCAATGTGCGTGTTCGTGCCGTTGAGCGTGAGCGTGCCCGTGCCGGACTTGTCCAACGCGCCGGGACCGGAAATGGCGCCGGCCAGCGTCAGGTTGTTCGAACCCTGGACGCCCAGACCGCCCGCATTGAGCTGGATCGCGTTCGCCAGCGAAAGCCCCGACGTGGCGGGCGCAATGGCGCCGCCGTTGCCGACAAGCGTGCCGGCGCCGAACGCGGTGTTGCTGTCGAAGTTGACCAGGCCGCCGTTCAACGTGGCCTGGCCGCTGACGAGCGGTCCGTTGATGGTCCACGTGCCGCCATTCACGCGCAGGTTATTGAAATTGCGGTACACCGCCGAACTTGCCGTGCCGGTGCCGGCGGTGCCGGTTGCGCCGGGGTTCTGCAGCACCAGCGTGTTGTTGCCGTTCGCGCCGCCGTCCACCGTGCCACCCTGGGCGAAGCCCAGCGCGATGCTGACGTCCAGGCCGGCCACGGCCAGGTCGACACCCACGTCCGGCCCGCCCGCCGAGATGGTCGACCCGGTCACGGCGGTGAACGTGTTGGTGCTGTTCTGCCCCATGCTCACGCTGCCGTTGATCGTGCCCGCGTTGACGAAGCTGTTGCCGGCGGCCGATCGGCCCAGGCCCACACGGCCGTTGATGACGCCGCCCGCCGCGTTGTTGACGGTGACCGGCGCGCCGCCATAGGCGGCAATGACGGGGCTGAGGTTGAGCAACGACAGGGAAAGCAGCCCCGGCTTCAAGCCGATCGTGCCCGAGTTGTCGATGTTGATGCTGCCCGCGGCGTTGCTACGCAAGGAGAGGGCGGCGCCGTCCAGCGTGGTGAGCACCTGCAGACCCAGCACCGACAGGCCTGCGCCGTACAACGTGCCGCTGTTGTTGACGCGCACCGCGCCCGCGTTCGACGCGTTGCCCATGATCGCGCCGGAGGTGCCGAGCGCCAGCAGGGACAGCGTGGGATCGATCAGCCCCTGGTTGGTGAGCGTTGTATTGCGGCCCGTCAGTTTGACGGCGGCTGAACCCGGCAATGTGATCAAAGGCCCCGAGGACTGGCCCGTCGGCGTCACCAGCACCGAAACGTCGTTGGCGCTGCTGGTGACCGTATTCGGGTTCACCAGCGTCACCACGTCATTGCACAGGATGTTGGTGCCGGTCGTCGTGCACGCCAGCGCGGCCGGCATGGGCAACAGCAGCATCGCAAGGACGCGCCAGACATAGTTCAGATGAAGGGGGGCGGGGGAATAGCCATGCCGGTGGCCAGATGTCATTGTCAGCTCCAGGGACGGAAGGAGCCTTACCCGTTTCGCACGCGTACATCCGCAAACGGACAAGGCGATGCTGCAACTTCAGGTATCCAATCGGCGGTTGCTGTTGTTGTCCCGTCCGCTGAATAGGGGTCAGTGTTGGGGTGAAGTTGCGTCCCGGCTGTAAACAATCCACGTTAAACGTAACTAGACAATTCGACATAATTGCCGATTATCTCTGTATGAAACCTACATACAGTTACTGACGTTTCAATATGAATTAATGGATATTATTAATGTTGCGTCGCGGTGATTTTTAATTGTTCTTGAAATTGCGGGCAATTTACAAAATTGGATACTTGGGCGGGAAGGGATTTGGCGGTGAATGCAACGCATTGAAATTACAGGGTTATTTTTGTTCTTCAGAGAAAGTCGTTGCCTGGGCAGTTTCAGCCAGTTTTCGATTTTTAAATGGGCTTGGGAATGCGAATTGCTGCTGCAGCATGCGATGCGGCGTAAGTTAACGAATTATCGTGTCGAGATTCACGGAAAAATCCCGTAAGAAAAAGCCCCGAATCCAGCTGGACTTCGGGGCTTCTTGGCAAGCCACCCGCATCAAAACGCAAGCAAGCGTAAACGCCCTCAGGCGGCCAGTTCCTGAGCCGTCCCGGTGTGGCAAATGCCGTCAAGCGCCGCCTCCGCGCGCGCCCGGGCAAGCGCCAGCCATTCCGGCCCGCGGGCGGTTCCCTCCACCGCGACGAAGGTCACCTGCTTCAATCCGATCGTCGCCAGCACGTGGCGCAGGTACGGCGTCAGGAAGTCCGGCTGACGGGCCTCCTCGCCGCTGAACGCGCCGCCCGACGAAATCGCGACATACACCGGTCTGTCCGCGAGCACGCCGACCTTGCCCTGAGGCGTGATGTGAAACGTGTGGCGCACCCGAACCACGTGGTCCAGCCACGCTTTCAGCGCAGAGGGCACGGTGAAGTTGTGCATCGGGGTCGCCAGCACGATGTGGCTGGCGTCGTCCAGCATCCGGATCAGGCCGCCCGAAGCGAGCAGCGATCCGTTTTCCAGGACATCAACCGCGGGCTCCTCTCGCGCCGCCAAGACGGCCGCATAGTCGCCATCTGCATGGGTGAGGGTGGTGGCGTCGAACTCCACGACGTCCAGCCCATCGGCTGGACCCGTCTGCGTCAGCCGGTCGATGATCTGCTGCGACAGGCGATAGCTTTCCGAGTCGAGCCCCCGCGGGCTGCAGCGAATTCGAAGGATGCTCATTGCGTGGTTCCTTTCAAGGGTTTGCTGAACCGGATGGCGCTGGTCAACAGGCCCTGCCGGAAATAGAAGCGCTGCGCCAGCGCGTTGCCCAGCCCGGTGTCGAGCACGAACTCGTCGCAGTCCGCACCGCGTGCAAGTTGGTCCAGCTCGGCGATCAGCCGGGCGCCCCAGCGGCTACCGCGCGCCGACGGATGCACCACCAGGTCGTCCACGTACATGAAGCG
>Ga0256886_1000049_pt1 | contig 17326 bp, 23 predicted proteins | sample MC6MC0494MT_FD_186342 | JGI IMG/M metagenome (GOLD analysis project Ga0256886, IMG submission 186342) | Metatranscriptome of enriched soil aggregate microbial communities from Iowa State University, Ames, United States - MC6-MC0494-MT... | ecosystem: Environmental > Terrestrial > Soil >... | reverse complement strand
GCGGCTTGCTGATCGCTTCGCTCTTCTCGACGGCCTGCGGCCGTGGGGGCGCTCGGCGCGCGCCTGGCTGGGGGGCCTGCGCCGGGTCCGCCGTTGGGGTCCGTCCCTTCTGAGTTCGTCGCTTTTTCCGTGGACTTTGCTTCGGTCCTGGCCAGGGCCGGCGCTGCGCGCCTGCAAGGGTCCGGCTTCGCCCACGTCCTCACCCGTTCGGTGCTCGCCTGCGGCTGCGCTCCGCATGCGGCTTCCGGGCGCGCCCTTGCTCCCTGTCCATGCCCTGCGCGGCAGCACCACGGGCGACGAACTCAGAAGGTACGGCGGCGGCACAACCGGGGCCGCCGCATAGCCCTCCCAGCCACATCAGTTGATGGGCTCGGAATCTAGAAGCCCGGTCAGCTTGAAAGAAATGGAGTCAGTCATGAATCGTTTGTTGTCGTCTCGCTTTGCCAATGACCGTCAATCCCTGCGCCGTGACACGCCGTTGACGGACGATGAAATCCGCGCCGTGGCCCCCTCGGTTTTCGGAGAGGACAAGCATGCGAGCCGTTCAGAGCGCTACACGTTCATTCCCACGAGCGACGTTCTCACCGGCTTGCGCAAGGAAGGTTTTCAGCCCTTCATGGTGTGCCAAACCCGCGTGCGCGAAGAATCGCACCGCGAACACACCAAGCACATGATCCGCCTTCGCCACGCTGGCCAGATCAACGATGCCGAGGCCAACGAAATCATTCTCGTGAACAGCCACAACGGCAGCAGCAGCTATCAGATGCTGGCGGGAATGTTCCGCTTCGTCTGTGCAAATGGCCTTGTCTCTGGTGACGTTCTGGAGGACGTTCGCATTCCTCACAAGGGCAAGATCGTCGATGAGGTGATCGAGGGCGCCCACATGATCCTCGATGGGTTCGACCTGGTGCGCGAGGTGCGCGACGACTTCAAGCGCATCACCTTGGACGACGGGGAGAAAGAGGCTTTCGGACGCGCAGCGCTCGCGCTTCGCTACGACCCGCCCGAGGGCAAGCCCGCGCCCATCACCGAGCGTGACGTAATCCGGCCACGTCGCGCGGCCGATGCGGATGGCTCGCTCTGGGCCACTTTCAACGCGGCCCAAGAAAACCTGATTCGTGGCGGCATTCCCGGGCGCAACGCGCGAGGGCAGCGCGCCCGCACTCGTGCCGTCAACGGCATTGACAACAACGTCAAGTTGAATCGCGCCCTCTGGCTTCTGGCCGATGAAATGCGCCGCCTGAAGGCCTGACATCGAAGCGAAGCGGCGCCACCGGCGCCGCTTCTTTCATCGAACGAATCAGGGCTTCAGCAATGGGCAAGAAACTACCGATTGGGCCGGGCGCTCACTGCAAGGCCATGGCCGGGCTGCTTCGCGACAACGCGCGCCGGCACCGGCTACACAAGGTCTTCGCGGACTTCTGCGAAATGTCTGCCATCGCAATCAGCAATTCGATGGATCGTGCGCAGCGTGAAAAGCGCGAAGCGCGCTACATGGAAATCGTCGGCCAGTATGAACGCGAGGAGGTGGAGCGCTTCGCGCAGTTGCTCGGCGTTCTCGTGGAGTGGCTTGAGTGCGGCTTTGATGATTGCCTTGGCCAACTTTTCATGACGCTGGAACTCAGTGACCATTGGAAGGGGCAGTATTTCACGCCATACGAGCTTGCGGGACTCATGGCCCGCATGACTCTGACCGACGCACGGGAAACCATCGAGCGGCAGGGCTTCATCACGATCAACGAGCCGGCCTGCGGCGCCGGCGCCATGGTAATTGCATGCGCTGACGCGCTGCAGGAGGAGAAGATCAACTATCAACGTTGCATCCACGTCACCGCCCAGGACATCGACGCCACGGCCGTGCACATGGCCTATCTGCAGTTTTCCCTGCTCCATATCCCGGCCATCGTGATCCACGGCAATTCACTTGCCGTGACGGAGTGGGCGCACTGGGTGACACCGGCCCATGTTCTGGGCTTCTGGGATCGAAAGCTGCAGCGCCGCGAGACGAGTGCGAGCATTGACCAGGCGCACGAACTGCCGACCATTTCCGAGGCACAGATCGAGCCTTTGCCGTTCATCGAGGCGGACGATGCGCCGGCACCGTTGGCTGTGGCACGGGCGGCCATCGTTTCGCAACGCGCGCAACAACTCGGGCTTTTCTGAGGAGACGACATGGAACAAGGTCGTTTCCTTTTTCAGGATGACATCGACGCGCGCAGCTACTGGCAGGACAAGGAATTCAAGAAATGGGTGGTCGAGGTGCGGGCAGGTCCGGCCAAGAGGCCGACCTTTGCCCGCACCTACTATGCGCGTGCAAGGACTGCGGAGTTGGCCATTTCGGCCGTGAAGACCCAAGCGCTCGATCGGGCGCCGCGCAGCGCCGACTGGCGCGCACGGCTTGCAGGCCCGCGCGACCTCGGCTGTGTCCCAACGCCGTAGGCCAATGGCAACACAACGCGGCGATCTTCGCCGCGTTGTGTTGGTCATCCTCACACGGGATTTTCTCAATCCCTTGGATGCTATATATTGATAGCATCTGCAGCCGCTTCGCGCTGCTTTTCCAGGGAGAAAGATGCTCGCACTCCGTTTGCCGGAAGACATCGAACGGCGCCTTGATCGCCTGTCGGCTTTTACTGGCCGAAGCAAAACCTTCTATGCGACCCAGGCCGTCGAATTGCACCTCGACGACCTCGAAGATGTTTACCTCGCCGAACAGCGCTTGGCCGAACTGCGCGCAGGCACCTCGCACACCGAGCGCCTGGCCGATGTGGAGAAAGCGCTTGGCTTGGGCCGTTGAGTTCGAGGCCGGCGCCGCTCTCGACCTCGCCGCGATGGAGCGGCCCGCCGCTCGGCGCGTGATCGAGTTTCTACGAGGCCAGATCGTGCGCGCGCACGATCCGCGCATGCTCGGCGCGGCCTTGCCAGAAACGCCGTTGGGCGTTTTCTGGCGTTACCGCACACAGGGCTTTCGCATGGTCGCGCGCATCGACGATGCGCGGTTCACTGTGCTGGTGTTGCGACAGGTTGCACCAGCTCACGCGATCGCCTAACGGCGCAAAGGGAGAGAAGAACATGGGACAGTTTCAACGCCTTTTCATTGCCGAGAAGCCATCGCTCGCGGCCGCCATCGCGGCGCAGTTGCCCGGCACGGCACAGCGCACCAGTACGCACTATGTCGTCGGCCCGGATGCCGTGACCTGGTGCGTGGGCCATGTGCTCGAACAGTACCAGCCGCACGAGTACGACCCTGCGCTGCAGCGGTGGTCTGCTGAAGCACTACCGATCAATCCTGCCGAGTGGAAACTGAAGATCAAGGCCGGCCTCCATGGGCAGGTGAAGGCCATCGGCGGCTTGCTCAAGCAAGCCGTGATCGTCGTGAACGCCGGCGACCCTGACCGCGAGGGGCAGCTGCTCGTCGACGAACTGCTCGACTTTCTGCACAACCGCAAGCCGGTGCGTCGCGTGCTGGTCAGCGACTACAACGACGGGCCGATCCGCGCGGCGTTGGCCAACATCCAGGACAACCGCTCTCAGCAGTTCGTCGGCTGGCGCGACAGCGCGCTTGCGCGCAGCCGCTTCGACTGGCTTTTCGGCATCAACCTCAGCCGCGCTTATACGTTGGCCGCGCGCCGCGCCGGCAGCGATGACACGCTCACCGTCGGCCGTGTCCAAACTCCGACGCTCGCGATGGTCGTTCAGCGTGACTTGGCCATCGAGAACTTCAAGGCCACGCCTTTCTATTCGCTGACCGCGACCATCGTGCACCCCAATGGCAGCTTTGCCGCCACATGGAGGCCCAACACCGGGCAGCGCGGTCTGGATGCCGAAGGGCGCATGCTTGATCGGGCTACGGCGCAATCCATCGCGTCTCGCCTGGCCGGCAAGCCGGCCACGATCGCGCAGTACCAGAAAATGCCCGCGAGTGAGCATGCTCCCCTGCCCTACTCACTTTCGCGGCTCCAGATGGCCGCCAATGACCTGCACGGGCTATCCGCGCAGGAGGTTCTGGATGTGTGCCAAGCGCTCTACGAGACGCACAAGCTGACCACCTATCCCCGCACCGACTGCAGTTATCTTTCGATCGAACAGCATGCGAACGGCGCCGACGTTGTCGGCGCCATCGCGTACAACTTGCCGGCGCTGGCCAGCGCAGCGCAGCGCGCCCAACTCGAGCGCAAATCGCCGGCCTTCAACAGCTCGAAGGTGACTGCCCACCATGCGATCGTCCCTACCGGCCGCCGCATGGATCTTGGCTCGCTCAAAGACAACGAGCGCAAGGTCTACGACATGATCGCGCGGGTCTACCTCGCGCAGTTTTTCCCGCCCTGCCAGTTCCTGCAGACCAACATCGAGGTCCAGATCGAAGGAGAGATCTTCACCGCGGGCGGCAAGACACCAATCTCACCTGGTTGGCGTGCGATCTACACACCACCGGAGGAAGCCGAGAAAGTCACTGACGGTGAAAGCGAACAGGACGAGCAGCGGGCCTTGCCCGCTATGGCGCAGGGCGATGCCGCCACCTGCCGGCAATGCGCCGTGAACGATCGCAAGACAAGCCCGCCGCAACGCTTCACCGAAAAGCTTTTGCTTGCGGCCATGGTCGACGTGCACAAGTACATCTCCGACCCCGCCATCAAGGCGCGTCTCAAGGAGGGCAAGGGCATTGGCACCGAAGCCACTCGCGCCGGGATCATCGAAGAACTCAAGAAGCGCGGCTTCATTGGCGCGCCCAAGAAGGGCTCCAAACAGCTCATCAGCACGCCTACGGCGCGCGCTCTTATCGCGGCCCTTCCAGCGGCGGCCAAGAGTGCTGCACTCACCGGTTTGTGCGAGCAAGCGCTAGATCTCGTGGCCGAAGGCCGCATGAGCGTCGAAGACTTCCTCTCGCGCAATGTGCAGCTGATCGCAAAGATGGTTGGCGATGCGTCCACCGCGACGCTGCAGGTTCCGAAGGCGCCTACCTTCTCCTGCCCGCGTTGCTCTGACGGGCAACTCAAGCTTCGCAAGGGCAGCAAGGGTGCGTTCTGGTCGTGCTCGAACTGGAATGCCGAGCCATCCTGCTCGGCAACCTTCAATGACGCGCGCGGCAAGCCGCAGCTAAATCCGCCCGCCGCAAAAAACCGGCGCTATCCTGCCGCAGCAGGAAACACTGGCGCAGCGCGCCGATAAACCTCACTGAAAGCGCAAATGGCAACAGCGAAACCCCGCAAAACCACCGGTGCCGCCGATCCTGCAGCGGAGGCCGCGCCTAAGCCGGTGACCGTCGATTACCGCATCGGCTCCCAGGTGCCGAAGTGGATTCGCGAGGTGATCGATGAATCGTTCGCCATCGAGGCCGAAGATGCCAAGAAGGCCGGCGCCCTTGGCTTCATGGCTCGGGCGCTCGTCAATGCAACGCTGCCCTACAAGGACCCGAAATCTCCGATCTTCGAGCGCCGCAATGGTGACTATGTGCTGCGCATGATCGGGGGCAACGAAAACGGCTTGCCTTACGGCGTCTATCCCCGCCTGCTCATCTCGTGGCTCACAACGGAGGCAGTGCGAACGCAGTCCCGCGAGATTGAGCTTGGCGAATCGCTGAGCTACTTCCTTCACCACGTTCTTGGCGTGTCGCGCGGGGGCGGACCCCGCGGCGCCAACGTGCGCGTCAGCGAACAGATGGAGCGGCTTTTCAGCACGCTCATCACCGCCGGCTACAGCGGAGGATCGACGCACCGCGGCTTCAATCTGCGCAACGTCATGATTGTGGATTCGGCCTCGCTGGACCCTGATACCGCGCGCATGCTGGATGAAGCGGCCGAGGCCGAGGCCGAGGAAGCAGCTACGCCCGAAGTTGAGAGCTCGCGCTTGTGGACCCCTCAGAACCGTGAAGACGCGGGCCGCTGGAAGTCCCGCGTGGTCCTCAGCCCGCAATTCTTCAGGGAGATCATCGAGCGGCCCGTACCGCTAGATCTGCGCGCGTACAAGGTGCTGCGCGGCTCGCCGGTGGCCATGGACCTCTACTCCTGGCTGACCTACCGCATGAGCTACCTCACGAAATCCACTCGCCCCGTTCCGTGGGAAGCGCTGATGCTTCAGTTTGGCTCGGGCTACTCAGCCGGCGATGAGCTGGCTCGTGTTCGTGAGTTCCGCAACAAGAGCTTCAAGCCGGCCCTCAAGGTCGTGCAGCAGATCTACCCGCAGGCACGCATCGAAGTTACAGAGCGCGGCCTCATCCTGCACCCGTCGAAGCCGCACATTCCCTACGTCGCCTCGAAGCCTCAAGGCGACCTCTTCTGATCGCGCCTGGCTGCGTGCGATCTACTCTCGGCGGGCGCCCATCGAGTCATGCACATGCGGCTTGAATTCAGTGCGTGCGATCTACTCTCGCTGACTTAAAACACGTGCGATCCACTCTCGCTGATGGCTGTGGACAGCTCGGCTCGGAACGCCGAAATCAAGCAAGTTGTGCGTGCGATCTACTCTCGCCAGCTTTCTCCATGAAATCAATGACTTAGCTAAGTTGTGCGTGCGATCTACTCTCGCTTGGCGTGCGATCTACTCTCGCTCGTGAGCCTCGAAAATGGGCCTAACCCGTTGGTACGCATCAGCTTTTAGGCTTATCCACAGGCGCCCCCTGTATTCCTTTCCTGTCTTCTTCCTCTATAAGAACGCGCCGAAACTGTGGATTGCGTGGATATCACCACCGCCTCTTGGGGGTCCGCTTCGCTCCCCCCCGCCGGCTCCTCCGCGCTTCGCGCTCCGCCCGCGCCTTACGGCGCTCCCACCCGGCATCCCCCAGGGCTTCGCCCTCGCGCTACGCGCTCACCCATACACGTCCCCCAAAGGGGGAAGAAAAGAACCCCCTAGTTCGCGGGGGGCTGCGCCCCCCCTGCCCTGCCCTTCGGGCAGCGAACGCGACCCCCCGGGGAAACCTGCGGTTTCCCCCGCCCGGCACGCCGGGCGGCTCCCCCTTCCCTTCAGTTCTTCAATGCATTGGGGTGTTGGCCGACGGACTCCTGGTGAGGCTCCGGCTGGCATCGGCTTGGCGCGAACCTCGAGGTGGTGAGACGGGTCGCGACTGCGCGTGACAGGCTCAGGTCGAGAAGCCGCCGCTGGCGGTTTCTTGCATTCCGTCGGATGTCAGGCCGGAGTGGCCTGGGCTGTCACGCCATAAGTTACTTAAGCCGCCGTGGATTTTGCGTTGCATCCATGCTGAAATCCGAGTTAAGTAACTTAACTTTTTTGACCAGATTGCTATATTTTGGCTTTCTGCTACTTAACAACCTCAGACCATGAAAACACTTGTCCTGGCCAACCAGAAAGGCGGCGTCGGCAAGAGTGCGATCGGCACGCAACTGGCCTACTACTTGGCCAAACTGGGTGCGCGGGTGCTCTATGTAGACCTCGACCATCAGCGCAACTCAAGCAATGCCCTCACCCGGTCAAAGCGGGTCGCTGTCGCTCCCTTCACGGTAAGCGCGGTTTTCTCAGGAACTGCGGGGGATCTTCCAGAAGGCGCATTCGTCCTGGTGCCGGGCGATGTTCTTTCGAGCGACTTGGACCAGCAGCCAGCCAAGCACAACGAGGCCTTGAATGGCTTTGTTCGTTTCCTCGGTGCGAACAGTGAAAAATTCGATTTCGCCATCATCGACACGAACCCGAACCCGGACATCCGCTATGCGATCGGTCTCCTGGCCAGCAACTACCTGCTCTCGCCGGTTGACCTCACTCAAGAGGCCATCGAGGGCATTGGCGAGGTTTTGAACCATCGCAAGTACGGCCTGAACAAGATCAAGGCCACGCTCAACAAGAACCTGACCCTCGTCGGGATCTTGCTCAACAAGGTGGAGGCAACCCCCTTCCAGAAGGCAAACATGGCGCAACTGGCAGCTGCATATCAAAAGCTGCTGATCCCGGTTGACGGTAAGCCAGGCACGTTCGCCATGGTTCCAAAGCGCAGCGCCATTGCCGAAGCGCAAGCAGAGGGCCTACCGATCTTTGCGATGCCGAAAACCAAGACCGCGGCTCGAGACGCGTGGGCCGAAATCAAACCGGTGTTCGACACCATCATCAACCGCATGGGAGGCTGGAATGGCGCTTGATCTGAGTTTTTTGGAAACACCCGAGCAGGCCGTCAGCTCGGGGCTGCCGCTGATGCTTACGCCGGATCTGATCAGCGAGGACCCCGATCAGCCGCGCCATGATTTTGAGCCTGTCGCGCTGGGCGAACTCACCGAGGACATCAAGAAGCGCGGCATCCTGCAGCCGATTGTGGTTCGGCCGCCGAACGTCGATGGCATCTACTTCATCCTGTACGGCGCGCGGCGCTACCGCGCCGGCGTAGCCGCGGGCTTGGCCGAATTGCCCGTAATCGTGGCCAGCGACGAGCGGCATTTCGATGCGTACTCACAGGTGGCCGAGAACACTCAACGGGCGGAACTGACGCCCAAGGAACTGGCGCTTTTCATCGACCGGCGACTCAAGCTCAATGAGAGCAAGGCGGACATCGCACGGGGCCTCGGCGTAAAACCGCCGGTGGTGACTTGGCATGTTGCATTGATCGATCCACCAGCTTTTCTAGACGAGCTCTATACGAGTGGGAAAAGTCGGTCCGCCGAGTACCTGTATCGACTCAGGGTCCTGCATGCCAAGGCGCCTGAGCTTGTTGAGCAGCGAGTAGCTGCCGCAACGTCCATCAGCAGGGTCTTTGTCGATCAACTGGCGGAAGCGGTAGACCCGAAACGCCAGAACCCGCCGCCAGGAGTGGGTGAAGGGCGAGGCAGTGGATCTGTTGCAGACCCTCTGTCCAAGGAGCTTGCCAACGCTGATCGCGAGGCAGCGCAGTTGACGCCAGACGCTGGTTCAAAGCCGCCATCCAAGAACGGCGCTGGCGGCAACGTCGATCCCGAGGAGTTCGCGAAGGTGCGCTATCGCAGCATCATCGTGATCCACGATGAACGGCCCGCTCAACTGGTGTTGACGCGAAGAGCATCGGCCGTCGGCTTGGGCTGGATCAAGTACGCCGACGATGGCAACGAAGTCGAGATCGAGCTTGGGCAAGCCAAGCTGGATTCCCTGGTCGAGTGAGAAGCAGGGCGAGACAACCTCGCCTTGTTGATGAGCGGAGGGTAGGGGTATGGGCGAAGCCCATGCTGAGCAGCTACTGCCTCTGCCGGGCTGACAGCCCTTAATCGCTCGCAGCTTTCGCAGCGAGGAGACCCCCCTTATTGCCAAGCCGGTATTCGCGGGTCGCAAAACGCGCCCCGAGCATGCTTCGTCGCACGCGCCGAAGAGGCCTTGTGGCCGTAAGTAACTTAAGGATTGCGGAGGAATGGCGAGGGGTAAGCGATCTAGTGCAGGATAGGCTAACGCCGGTACACTATGCGCACATGTCCAAAGAACCCCAAGCCAAGAAGACGGATGCAGGCCCTGATCGGGCCTCGGGTGGCGCGCTCAACACCTACCTTGGTGCAGAGACCAAGGCGAGGTGGTTGGCGCTATGCGCCCAGCGTCGAACCAATCCTGGCGCTGCCTTGCGGCGAGCGGTGTTGGCGGAGCTGGAGCGGGAGATGCCCGCCGAGCAGGGGGCGCCAGGTCGGGGCGGAAGACATCGCCAAGTCGTCGATCGTCCTGATGACGGCGAGAAGGTGCGCCTCGAACTTCGCTTAACTCCGAGCGAACTCGCGGCGGTCGAAGCTAGCGCCGAGGCAGAAAGCTGTTCCAAGCAGTTCTGGATCATTTGTGCACTTCGTGGCGCGCTGACCCATGAACCCCAATACACGATGGAATGCGCCAAGGCCGTGTGGAACTCGAACTCGCAGCTGCTGGCCATCGGCCGCAACCTCAACCAGATCGCAAAGGCTCTCAATGCTGGCGGCGTCGGCACTGTGACAACGCAGCGCATCGATGAACTGCGGTCAGTCATCCAGGCACACACATCTCTGGTGTCCAAATTGAGCAATGCCAGCGTCCAACGCTGGCTCGTGCAATGAGCGACGCAACCTACGTCGATGGGGTCCTGAAAGAATGGGGCGATCGGGTCTTCTATGGGGTCGCCAAGGGACGGAAGGGCGCAAGTCCCAAGGACGTGCGCAACTTGGCCGGGCGCGGCGTCCGTCGGCCGAGCGGGCGCCTCGCTGCCCGTGATCCTCGTGCCACCTTGCGTGCTCTGGCACGCAAGGCACCTGAAGTCATGGTGAAGATTTCAGGCGGTGGGAAGAACATGGGGCGGATCAACGCGCACCTCGACTACATCAGCCGCAATGGCAAGCTCGGGCTCGAGGACCAGGACGGCGACATGATCGAGGGCCGCGGCGAGCTGCTGGACCTAAGGCGCGAGTGGCAGGACACCGGCTACCGCATCGGGGCCAATGGCGAGCGACGGCGCGAGGCCTTCAACATCGTTTTGTCCATGCCGCCAGGAACTCGTCCCGACGGCGTACTGAATGCGGCTCGCGCTTTTGCTCACGATGTATTCGGCGGGCACCGCTATGTTTTCGTCGCGCACAACGACGAGAAGCATCCCCACGTGCATCTGGCGGTCAAGGCCGTGAGCGATGCCGGTGTGCGTCTGAACCCGCGCAAGGCAGATCTGCAGCGATGGCGCGAAGCATTCGCAGCCCGGCTTGTCGACCAGGGCATTGACGCAGCCGCAACCGCACGACCAGCGCGCGGCATCGTCCGGAAGAACCAACGCCAGGCAGTCCGTCACATCGACAAGGACTACCAGGCGGGCACGCGCGAATGGCCATCGCGTGCGACCGCGGGGCAGCTTCAAGACGCAGCCGAAGAACTGCGCTCCGGCAAGCCACGCGCCAACCCTGCGCAGGAGGCCATAGACAAGCGCCAGCAGGAGACGCTACAGGGCTATGCCGCCATCGCACGCGCTCTCGCGCAGGGAGATGCGAATGACCGTACCTTGGCCATTGCCGCGGTGGGCATCGTCAGGCAGATGGGGGGGGAGGGTGCTGGCGGAACAACGCGGCATGCTGCGTTGGTGGAGCAGCTGCGTCGCCGCAGCACCGGCGGCGCCGCGCTCGATGGGGGGGCCAGGACGCAAGGGGGCGCGAATGTCGAGCCCAACGCGCCGGAGCAACCAGCGCAAGGTAAAGACCGGCAGTAGAGGGCGCTGGTTACGGAGAAAAAATCCTGCCGTCAGTTAGTCGTGACGCCACCATTGGGGCATAGCAACCCTTCTCCGTCAGGGAGATCCGAATGCCCTTTTTCACGCCCAAATCCGACCCCTACGACGGTTTCAAGGATGACCGTCTGCGCCTTCAGGCGCTCAAGCACCGCCAGTTTTGGCGCTCCATTGTCTGGATCGTGAACGCAGCGGCAGCTTCGCCGTTGATCAACCTGGCCGTAACGTGGGCGTCGGCCTAGCCGCTCGGAAAAGTGTGAACGCCCTGAAGGAGCAGCAGATTCAGCTGGGGGCGTCTTCATCAAGGTCGTTGGGCCCGAGATGCACCAAGCCATCGGCCTCCAACCCCACAACCTTTGCCATGATCGCAGGATCGGCATCGCGCGCGAAAGAGACGGAATATCCGTAGGTCGGCCCGTCGCCACTGCTGCCGTGATCTTCTTCGGCTACCGCACCCACGATTTCCGCCTCCTCCGGGGTGATCACCAAGGCCTGGGCCAACAGCGCGTGGGCACGCGCCTCTTGTGCGTCATCCAATGCTCGGCTGCTCATGCTTTCTCCATGTTGTTGGCTTAGCGATCACTCTATACGTGTTCCGCTCAGCCTTGAGACGGGTACTCGACTCGCCCGTTGGCGCCGATAGTGACATGGCCCTTGTGCACGAGCTCGTCCATGAGCTTTTCCTTGTCCTGATCTGAGATGCCGCCTTGAAACTGAAACATCGCGCCGATCGAGTTCAGCACGGCGTCGCGCCGGCTGGCCTTCAGTTTCCTGAGTCGTTCGGCCACGTATGTGACCAGCTCGGGGTCTGTCGGCTTCGTAGGGGTGGTCGATGCGCGTCGGTCGGGGTTTTGCTCTTCTTCTTCCTTGCGGCCCAGTTGAATCAGCAATTGGGCGAGGCGCAGCTTGTCGCGATACCCCAGCTGCTCGGCATGCTTGGCCACTTCCTCGTACTTCATGCGGGTCCCTTTCTCGTTGTTCGCGTAGGCCTGCCTCGGTCCCTTTGACGATTGGGCCTTGCGCGTTGTGGTGCTCCATGCGGTCGGGCGTCATGGTAGCCGCGGGGTGCCTGCCCGGGGTTCTTCAAAGGGCGATCACGCCCATCACAACGCCTCTGAAAACACGCTCTCCATCGCCGCACGCCGGCGCCGTTCCTGAGCCCTGTAGTAGCCCGCGGTGGTGCGTGGGTCGGCCTGCCCCAAGTTGGCCTGCAGCACGTCCGCCGGCACGTCGGCCTCTGCTGCCCGGGTGGCGTGGGTATGGCGCAGCCAGTGCAGCGAGGCGCGCTGAGCAGCCGAGCGCTGTTCCAGACTAAGGTCGCGCAAGGGCGCAGCGGACAGAGCCGCGACGACAAAGCGCTTCATGGCCGCAGCCAGTGTGGCGTAGCTGATGTAGCCGCGCTCCGCTCGCTCAGCATCCCCACGTTCGTCCTCAGCAGGTGGCTTCGGCGTCTTCTCACCTGGTGCCGGCAAGACGCTGCCAGGCATCTTTGGCTCTGCCAGGCAGGCCAGCAAGGGCGTATTCGGGTGGACGGCGCCCAACTGCAGGCCTCGGGCCTCGAAGTACGCCCTTGTCGCCTCCAGCGCGGCCGCAGGTACTGGCACGAGGCGGTTTTTCGCGCCCTTGCCGTGCACGTGCAGCCAATAGCCGTCCTCGCGCAGCTGCAGATCTGCGCAGCGCGCGCGCAGGATCTCGGCTGCGCGCAGGCCGGTGGCCTGTGCAAAGACCAGCAGCCAGCGCATGCGCGCCGCCGCCGCCGGCGCGAGCGTGGGTATGTGCGCGAAGAGTGCGCGCCAAGCCGCCAGTGAGAACGCCCGCGAGGTGGCCGGTATGCGAGCCGGATCGTCCGGAAGCCGCAGGTTGATAGGCCGCCACGGGTTGGCCTGCAGGTAGTCCACTTCAACTAGCCAGGCAAAGAGTGCGTTTGTCACCGTGAGCGCGTAGCGCTGGCTGTCCACGCTAGGCTGCGAGGTGAACGGCGCCCAACCGGGCGCCAGGCGCTTCGCCCGGCGCTTGCTCATCCACTCGGGCGGCACCAGGGCGAGGAAATCCATGTAAGCGCGGCAGTCGTCGACGTTGGCGGCCGACATGGCCCGGCCGCGCTCGGCCAGCAGCCAGAGCAGGAAGCGCTCGGCCTCGCGCCGGTAGGCCCGCGCAGTTTGTGCCGAGTGGGTGCGTGCAGAGATCCAAGCATCGATGGCGGCGTAGTCGTGCGGCGCGTCGATCTGTGGCGCGGTGCCGCGGTTCGGCCCCGTGCGCCCGGCCAACTCGGGGCCCACGCGAGCGGCTGACCAGCGCGGTGCCACGCCCACCAGCGCCTGCAGGCGCCCCGCCAGTTCTTGGGCCTTGGTCGGGCCGAAGGCTCGGATACCACGCCACCATCGCCCGCCAAGCGCGATTGCCGAGCGAAGCTCGGCCAGTGTGCGGAATCCCGCGGCCTCGAGACGGCTGGCCAGTTCCTCATCGAACCAGCCCGCCACAGGGTCGGAGAGCGCCGGAGCGTCGACCGCATAGGCCTCGAGCTCGGTCAGCAGCGCCAGGCGTGCGCGGCGCAGCCGGTCGGCCTGGCCAGCCTTGCGCGCCGCGCGCGCTGCCGCCAGTCCGGTGCTCGTTTTTGGGGGGAACCGCTCCAGGTAGAGCAACTGCAGCTCATCGATGGACCAGTCGGCCAGGCCCTCGGCTTCGGCCCATTCTTCGAGCGACGGAACAGCGGCATCAGGGGCACTGGGGGAGGGCAGGGTGGCGCCGGCCTGACTGGTGGATCGCAGCAGCCTCCAATGCGGCCCCAGGCGGGCGCGCTGTGCGATCAAGACGGCCGATTGCACGGCCGCCTGGTGAGCTGTCTCGGCCGAGCGGCCATCGTCGACGAGGTAGGTGCGCGCGGCCGCGCTCGTCGACACCCCCTCGGCGATGGCGCGCAGGTACGCCAAGACATGGCGGCTCAGCCTCAAGGCGGGGGAAGCGTGGGGTTGTGGCCGTGCCGCGGCGGGCGCGGCCGGCCGCGAGGGCGTCATCGCGCGAAAACCAGCGCGTAGCCGCGTTGGCGCCGGCGCTGGTCGATTTTTTCGAGGGCTGGGCCGCAGGCCTGCTCGTCGGGCAACTGGTCGCGCTGGTTCATGCCCATGCCCGAGCCGATGCGCCCCCACGTGCGCAGGATCTCCCAGTGACCAAAGAGGTCGCGGCACACGCGCGCCTCGTAGTAGCGGTTCGTGATGGGGTTTTCCCAGCGAGTCACGTCTGGCGAATGAACTTGCGCCCTTGTTCGAACCAGTTCCGAGCCTCGCCGACGTTGCCGATGGCCAGTGCGGTCATGACATGCGTCAAGCAGTTCAAGGCGTCGACCTTGGTGAGCTTGCCGCTGGCGTGATCCTCAAGCACGGCGTTGAGAAAGGAGTCCATGTTCACATGGTCCCGCTCACTGAGCGGGTCTGAGGGATCGCGGTGAGGCTGTTGATTCATTGAGAACTTCCTTGTGTGACAACGACTTGAACCGATGGTAGGTGCGAGAGCGGGTTTGTACAAGAATAAAACACACATTGATAAGTACAGTTATCAATGCATGCGTTTTCCCATTGACGATAAGTAGCTACGTAGCTATATTACGTGCATGGGCTGAATTCACAGCGCACCCAGGCTCCGGGGCATCGGGGCCGAGGAAAAGACGTGGCCATGCACATCAATCCAATCGACCAGGCGCGCGACGACGAGCTGGCCAGGCGCGGCCTGCCGCCGATCGCCTACGCTGACAACCGAGGCAACCGCTACGGCGACCCGGCGCCGGTGGTCGCCATCAAGCGCGGCGAGCCGGGCTACTACCCGATCCACAGCTTGCTGACGGCCGATGAACTCAACGCGCTGGAAGGCGTCACGCCGGCGCAGCGCGAGGCGATGCTGTCCGGCAGCATGTTCGGCTGGCACCTGAAGGGCGCCGACCCGAAGCTTCATGAGCAGCTGCGCGAACGGCAGGTCGCGCGTGGAAAAGGCGAGGCAGCGTGAGCACAGCAGCGTCCCTGCAGCTGGTGCCGGCGGACAAGACTACTTTCCTCATCGCCATCGCGGAGGTCGATGCGGTGATGGATGGCCGGCACCAGCGGCCCGACGTCGACGCCGACGTGGCCACCGTGTTTCGGCTGCGCACCGGCGACGTGGTCGGCCAGGTCATCGACAACCCGCGGCTGCCGCTCACGCGGCCGGCGCGATACTTTCTCAAGCAGGAGAAACCATGAACGCACGCAAGGAATATGAGATCGAGATTCCCGGCCTGGGCGAAGCCGCTGCGGCATGCCCGCCCGCGCCGGGACACAAGGCCTTGGTCAAGGCCCTGCGGCGCCTGCCTGGCCTGGAAGAAATCAAGCTGGCCACCACGCGCGGCGAGGAGGGCGGCAGCTATCTGGCCAAGCGGGGCGTCTATGGCCCCGATGGCACGCGGCTGCATGACGATCACGATGCCTGGCTGCGCCTGCAGGTCGAAGCGGACGGTGGCAGCGTGCGCACTACCTACGAGCGCCTGCAGGGCAAGGGCTACAAGCTCACGAAGACGCACATTGCCACGCTCTACCTGGTCATTGACCACGGGGGCGACGAATCGAACTTCGCCCAGATCGAGATCTGGCGCGAGCATGAGCGGATGGACTGCGAGTTGCTGAAGTCTTGGGGATCGCCGCGCGACGTGGACGAGCTGGTGCGCGAGGCCGAGGGCTACAGCCTCCCCGATGAAGAATGCGTGCCTGTCGCGCCGGCGCGCTACGAGTTCAGGCGAGCGGTGGATGTGGGCCGTTTCGTGCAGATGCTGGATGCGACCGAGGCGGCGAGGCGCGCAGCCCTGAGCCGCAAGCGCTACAGGCTGCTGGACGATGACGGGAGCGAGGAACTGCGCACGCATGCGCAGATCGACCCGGATTTCGACCGCTTTCCTCACAAGGCACGTCGCCTGTTCAACGACTGGGCCGCCAGCAGCGCCGGCCGCAGTGGCGCCCGCCTGTGCGATCACTGGGTCATGCAGTTCTCCGACTGGACAAACCCGAAAACAGGTGACCGCGGGATGGACCTGATCCCGGCCTGGACCTTCGGAAAAAAGCTCGCCGAGGTCTTGGCCAACAAGGGCGACGTCTACAGCTTCTTCGGCAAGCTGCAGACGTTGGATCGCCGAGTGGGCGTGCCCTTCGGCTGGTACTTCTACATGCTGCATGGAAACCGCGTACACGATGCGTCGGCCAAGCGTGCGCTGAAGGCGGCTGAAGAAGGGTTGATCGTGCTGCCCGAGCACGATTACCAGGTGCTCAAGGCCTGGAGCCAGCGGCCCTATGGATTTTGAAAGGAGCAACGTGCAATGACTGCCATTCACACCGTCACGAGCCGTGAGTTCGGCCACAACGTCAGCAGCGCCAAGAACCTGGCCAAGGAGGGACCGTTGTTCATCACCGACCGCGGTGAGCCCGCCTTTGTGCTGATCAACATCGAAGAGTACCGGCGTCTGTCGGGTCAGAGCCTGGGCGGGAAAAACATGCTGCAGCTGCTCCAGCAAACAGACGAAGGCGCGGACTTCGATTTCGATTTCGAGCCCGTGCGCCTTGAGGCGCGCGACCTGGAGGGTTGATGTACCTGCTCGACACGAACGTGATTTCCGAGGTGCGCCGCCCGGACAAGGCCAATGTGCAGGTGCAGGCCTGGCTGGCCGCACAGGCGCCAGCGCAGCTGTTTCTGAGCGCCGTCACGGTGCTGGAGATCCAGCGCGGCATCAGCCAGGCCGCCCTGCGTGGCGACGAACCGCAGGCGACGGTCTTGAATCGATGGCTTGAAGACATGGTGCTGCCGGCTTTCGCCGGCCGCATCCTGCCGGTCGATCACCTGGTGGCCCGGCGCGCCGCCCGGTTGATCTGGCCCGACGCACGGGACTTCCGCGATCCGCTGATCGCCGCAACGGGGTTGGTGCATGTCGCAACGGTGGTGACGCGCAACGTCAAGCACTTCGACATGACCGGGGTGCAGTTGCTGAACCCGTGGGAAGCAGGAGCGTGACTGCATCGCAGTCGAAGTGTTCAAAAGATCGGCAAGGAGCATTAAGCAGAATGACAACTTCATGAGGGTCGGCAGGGATTCATGTAAAACCCAGCAGAAACAGGCTTAAGTGCCTGTCCCCGTTGACTTTTTCGACTCTCTCTTCCCTGGACGACCGGCCTCTTCAACCGGGTTCGCAACCAAATT
>Ga0256886_1000047_pt1 | contig 17351 bp, 11 predicted proteins | sample MC6MC0494MT_FD_186342 | JGI IMG/M metagenome (GOLD analysis project Ga0256886, IMG submission 186342) | Metatranscriptome of enriched soil aggregate microbial communities from Iowa State University, Ames, United States - MC6-MC0494-MT... | ecosystem: Environmental > Terrestrial > Soil >... | reverse complement strand
GGGAACTCTCCCCACGGGCACATCCCGCGCCATGAAGTCCCGCAACGTAGCGTCACGGAATAGCCGACTCGCACGCGGGTTCGTCAATGCTTCACGGTCGAGATCGGCCACGACATGCTGATCTGCTACCGCCTTGTACAGAAAATCCGGAGAGAATCGATACGGCTCCTGCATCAGCTCGACGAGATAGAGGCTGCCGTGCTCGGCCAAGGCGGCGCGCAGACGCAACAACTCATGCTCGTCGCATGGCTCAGCCGCGGGGTGTAAGTAGTCCGCCAAGTGCAGGAGGTTTTCTACCCTTCGGCGGGGAATAGACTCATCGGTGAGGATTCGGTAGCGGATGCCAAGGTCAGCAAGTTGCCGCTCGATCTGAGGGGCGCGCCACTGGCCGTCATCGTCCTTCTCGTAACGGTACGGGTATTTCTCGGCCAACCGAGCCAGCTTCACATCTGACTTCCACTCTTCCAGAGTGATGCCGCGCTCCCGAATCACTAAAAAATCAGGAAAGTGGTGAATCCGGTGAACCTCCCCAGAGGCTGTCTCAAGGAGCTCCAGATCAAGGTTACAAGGCTGGGGGTAGTACTCCAGCACGCCGAGGTCATGCTCATGGTTGACCGCAGCGGCGAACTCGATGTGGCGACTTTCCGTGCGGATGTCCCGCGCCATCTTCTGGCTAGCCAGAATGGTAAGGACGTTGCCCCCTCTCGATTTCACCTGACGCACGGGAGCCTCGCCGCGTGCCTTTTCGACGAGACGGCGACCAGCCCTGGGCGTACCCAGATGGTCGAAAAGCTCTACAAGTTGTGCCTTATCCAACATGGTCGGACTCCAAGTTCCCATATGACCATGTAGGAAATCCGGCGCTCAAAATCCGAGAATCAGACTTAAATGACTGATTTACAATTGCTGGTCGTGCGTCCACGCACCGTACTTGCTCAGCCCCCCAATGACACATACCCCCAAACCAGCGCCCTTGCGCCAGTCTGAAGCGCGCGAGGAGTTCGAGTTCTGCGCCGAGCAGGTGTTGGTAAGAGAGATGAAGCGCAGAAAAGTGACCTACGCTGAGCTCTCCGCCAGATTGGCCATGTTGGGAATCCGAGAAACCGCGGGTAGCTTGAATCGGAAGGTGAACCGCAGGCGGTTTCAGGCGGGATTTCTGTTGGCTTGCTTGAAAGCGCTGGGGGTAGAGATGCTCGACATCAGGGATCTCGAGGTGTCTCCCGCCGGCAGAGAGGCTCGGCTCGGGCGCGAGGCCCTCGCGGCGCAACGTCTGGTCATGCGACGTCGGGAACCCCGAAGGCGAAAGACGGAAGAGTGAACTGCGGCACCGCGTACGCAACCACATCGCCCTCTCCTGATAGCAAACCCTTTCATAAATAGGGCACCTATCCTCTGTGGAGAGGAAATGCTCAGCATTGTTGGCAGTTCTTGGCACAGCAAGCCCGGGGAGGGCTCGGGCCTACCTTACTGAATGTCGACCCTGTGCGCAACGTCACGCTGTGCTATTTTCCCAGGCTGACAGCCTCATGCAAAAAGTTACATATCAATGATCGACGATATCAAGAGAACACTATGGTCGGCCGCAGACAAGCTGAGGGCCAATATGGATGCGGCCGAGTACAAGCACTTGGTACTAGGCCTGATATTTCTGAAGTACATCTCAGACGCCTTCGCGGCACGTCAAGCCGACCTGCGTGCACGCTTCGCCAACGAGAACGATGAGTTCCACTTTCCCAGTGCTGGCGAAGATGACCTGACCGCCGAGCTGGAAGACCGCGACTACTACACCGCGGCCAATACTTTCTGGGTGCCCGAAGCCGCTCGTTGGGAAAGCCTGCGTGCCGCCGCCAAACAGCCTGACATCGGCAAGCGCATTGATGATGCCCTGACCGCCATCGAGGTGGAGAATCCTAAGCTCAAGGGCATTTTGGACAAGCGCTATGCCCGTGCCCAGCTTCCCGACGGCAAGCTAGGCGAACTCGTAGACTTGGTGTCCACCATCGGTTTCGGCAGAGACGCCAACGCAGCCCGAGACATCTTGGGTCAGGTGTACGAATACTTCCTGGGCCAGTTCGCCAGCGCCGAAGGCAAAAAAGGTGGTCAGTTCTACACGCCTGCCAGCATCGTCAAGACCTTGGTCGCTGTCCTCGCCCCTCACAAGGGCCAAGTGTATGACCCCTGCTGCGGTTCGGGCGGCATGTTCGTGCAGTCAGAAAAGTTCATCGAGGCCCACGGCGGCAAGCTTGGCGACGTGTCCATCTATGGACAAGAATCCAACCCCACCACTTGGCGCCTGGCCGCCATGAATCTGGCGATTCGGGGTATCGACTTCAATCTGGGCAAGGAGCCGGCCGATACCTTCACGCGCAATCAGCATCCTGACCTGCGCGCCGACTTCGTCCTGGCCAATCCGCCTTTCAACATCAGCGACTGGTGGCACGGCAGTCTGGTGGGAGACGGCCGATGGGAGTACGGCGACCCGCCCCACGGTAACGCCAACTACGCCTGGCTACAGCACATGCTGTATCACCTAAAACCCACGGGCCGCGCAGGCATTGTGCTAGCCAACGGCTCCATGAGCTCCAGCCAGAACAACGAGGGTGTCATTCGCGCCGCCATGATCGATGCCGACGTGGTGGAGGTCATGGTGGCGCTGCCTGGCCAGCTGTTCTTCAACACCCAGATTCCGGCCTGCCTGTGGTTCCTCGCCAAGCAAAAAACGCGCAAGGGCGAAGTACTCTTCATCGACGCTCGCAAGCTTGGGAAGATGATTTCCCGCGTGCAGGCTGAGCTGGATGACGCTGCCATTGCTCGAGTTGCAGAAACCGTCGCCGCATGGCGGGGTGAGGCCGAGGACGGCGCCAGCATCACTAAATACGAAGACGTGGCGGGGTTCTGCCGCAGCGTGCCGTTGGCTGAGATCGCTCAACACGGTCATGTACTAACGCCCGGGCGCTATGTGGGTGCAGCGAAGGTCGAGGACGACGATGAAGCCTTTGCCGACAAGATGCAGAAGCTGACCGAGAAGCTGGGCGAACAGATGGCTAAGGGCGCAGAGCTGGATGCGGTGATTCGGCAGAAGTTGGTGGGGCTGGGATATGAACTCTAAGTGGAAAGAGGTGCTTATAAGCGAAATCGGTGAAGTTAAAAGTGGAAAAAGACTACCGCTAGGCCATAGCCTATCTGAAACACCTACCCGCTTCCCATACATACGTCTTGTAGATGTCGCTGACGGTCGAATTCAAAATCAAAAACTTCTTTATCTGGACGCCCGTACTAGGGAAATTATTAAGCGATACGTTGTCAACACGTCCGACGTATGTCTCGCGATCGTTGGGCACACTATCGGCACGGTTTTTTACGTAGACGAAGATTTCGACGATGTAAATTTAACGGAAAATGCTGCCCGAATAACCTCTTTCAAAGCAACAGTAAATCCAAGGTATGTTTACTACTACCTTACCTCGCCTATTGGAAAAACGGAAATTCAAGCCCGCAAGGTGGGGTCAGCACAGGGAAAGCTGCCTCTTCACAACATTAAGTCTTTTCCCCTTTCGATTCCGTGTCGCAAGATTCAAGACGAAATAGTGGAGACACTCGATTCATTCAACGATCGCATCACCCTCTTACGCGAAACCAACAAAACCCTCGAATCCATCGCCCAGGCCATCTTCAAGTCCTGGTTCGTGGACTTTGACCCGGTGCGTGCCAAAATGGAAGGCCGTCAGCCTGAAGGGATGGATGAGGAGACCGCGGCGCTGTTTCCTGACTCATTTGAAGAGTCTGAGCTGGGGAGTGTTCCGCGAGGGTGGCTACCAATCCGCTTGGATTCATTCCTCGAACTAGCCTATGGTAAAGCGCTGAAAGCCGATAATCGAAATGCGGGCGCCATACCCGTTTATGGCTCTGGAGGCGTCACAGGCTGGCATGACTCAGCGCTATGCACAAGTCCGTCTATCATTGTTGGAAGGAAAGGCACTGTCGGCAGCCTTTACTGGGAGAGCCGCCCGTTCTTCCCGATCGATACTGTGTTCTATGTAAAGGCAAAGCGACCCATGACGTACTGCTATCAGTTACTGAAAACACTGGGCCTGCATGACATGAATACGGATGCTGCTGTCCCAGGCCTAAATCGAGAGAATGTATATCGATTAAAAGCTCCCGATATTCCCTCTGCCGTGCTCAAGGCGTTCGACGCAACGGCAAAAGTATTGCGTCAAAGCGTCGACCACAACGAAAGGCGGGCTCAGACTCTCTCCTCCGTGCGCGACACCCTGCTCCCCCGCCTTATCTCAGGTCAATTGCGCCTACCTGAAGCCCAAGAACAGATAGAGAACGCGCCGTCATGACCGAAGACCAACTCGAACAGGAAACCCTAAGCTGGCTTGCCGAGGTAGGCTACACGGTTCGCAGCGGTCCATACATTGCTCACGATGGACCGGACCCACAGCGCACTGGCTACTGCCAAGTCCTTCTGCCCCAGCGCCTGAGAGCGGCTATCGACCGTCTGAATCCGCACATCTCCGCATCCGCGCGTGATGATGCGTTCAAGCAAGTCGAGAACCTAGACATTCCTGTTCAGTTAGCCGCCAACCGCGCTTTCCACAAGCTTCTAACCAACGGCGTGAACGTCCAATACCAAAAGGATGGCGAAACCCGCGGCGACTTCGTGAGGCTGGTAGATTGGGCGAACCCGCAAAACAATGAATTCTGCGCGGTCAGCCAGTTCACCATCAAGGGCCCGCACCATACGCGACGTCCGGACATCATCCTGTTCATTAACGGTTTGCCGCTGGTGCTGATTGAGCTCAAGAACACGGTCAATGAGAATGCCGACATCTGGAAGGCCTACGACCAGATTCAGACATACAAAGCACAGATTCCAGACGTCTTCGAGTACAACGAGATTCTGGTCGTATCCGACGGTAGCGAAGCCCGCTATGGGTCGCTGTCCGCCAACGCCGAGCGCTTCATGCAATGGCGCACGATTGATGGCGTAGAACTTGACCCCTTGGGGCAGTTCAACGAGCTCGAGACGCTCGTGCGCGGTCTGCTCGCGCCCGCTTACCTGCTGGACTATCTGCGCTACTTCGTGCTCTTTGAAGACGATGGCGCCCTCATCAAAAAGATTGCCGGCTACCACCAGTATCACGCAGTGCGGCTGGCCATCCAGCACGTGGTTGAGGCATCACAGCTACAGACCGGCGCAAGCCAACGCGGCAAAGGCGGCGTGGTTTGGCACACGCAGGGAAGCGGCAAGAGCATCACCATGACCTGCTTTGCCGCCCGCGTGATGCAGGAGCCGGCCATGCAGAACCCCACGGTTGTAGTCATCACCGACCGCAATGACTTGGACGGCCAGCTGTTTGGCGTATTCAGCCTGTCGCAAGACCTCCTGCGGGAACAGCCCGTAAAGGCCGAAACCCGTCAGGACCTACGTCGGTTGCTGACCAATCGTCCGTCAGGCGGCATCGTCTTCGCTACCATCCAGAAGTTCATGCCTGGAGAAGATGAGGACACGTTCCCGGTCTTGTCGGACCGCGGCAATATCGTTGTGATTGCTGACGAGGCCCACCGCACGCAGTACGGTTTCGAAGCCAAGCTCAAGACTCGCAAAAACAAGTCCTTCAGCACCAACGAATATGGTCAATTGGCTGCGAACGATGATCGGGATGTTTACCTGACTACGGAGTTGGCTGTTGCAGAACCCACCGTCACGTATCAGGCGGGCTATGCGCAGCACTTGCGGGATGCTCTGCCCAACGCCACCTTTGTGGCCTTTACGGGCACCCCTGTCAGCAGCACCGATCGCGATACACGCGCCGTGTTTGGTGATTACATCCACGTCTACGACATGCAGCAGGCGAAAGAGGATGGTGCCACCGTGGCCATTTACTACGAGTCGCGCCTAGCCAAGCTCAAGCTCAAGGAAGCCGATCTGGAGTCGCTGGATGAAGAGGTCGACGAACTCGCCGAAGACGAAGAAGAGCAGACTCAGGCTCGCCTGAAATCGAGATGGGCAGCCCTGGAAAAAGTCGTGGGCGCCGAGCCGCGCATTGCCAGCGTGGCAGCCGACCTCGTCGAGCATTTCGAAGAGCGCAACAAAGCGCAGGATGGCAAAGCCATGGTGGTCGCGATGAGCCGTGACATCTGCGTGCACCTCTATAACGAGATCATCAAGCTGCGTCCCGACTGGCACGACGAAGATCCGGAAAAAGGCGCTATCAAGGTCATCATGACGGGCAGCGCGAGCGACAAAGCCTTGCTGCGCCCGCACATCTACAGCGGCCAGGTCAAGAAACGGCTAGAGAAGCGCTTTAAAGACCCAAAGGACCCATTGCGGCTGGTTATCGTGCGCGACATGTGGCTGACAGGCTTTGACGCGCCGTGCGTCCACACCATGTACATCGACAAGCCCATGAAGGGTCACAACCTCATGCAGGCCATTGCCCGCGTGAACCGTGTCTTCCGAGACAAACAGGGCGGCCTGGTGGTCGACTACATCGGCATTGGGAATGAGCTCAAGGCCGCGATGAAGGAGTACACCGCCAGCAAGGGGCGCGGTCAACCCACGGTCGATGCTCACGAAGCCTTCGCCGTGTTGCAGGAGAAGCTCGACGTCCTGCGCGGCATGATGCATGGCTTCGACTACTCGCGCTTCAAGACTGGCGGCCACAATATCTTGGCGGGCGCCGCGAACCACATTCTGTCGCTACGACCGCCGGCGGGCGACAAGGACGCCAAGCCGGACGGCAAGAAGCGATTCGCCGACAACACGCTGGCCCTGAGCAAAGCTTTCTCCCTGTGCTGCACGCTGGATGAGGCGAAGGCGCTACGCGACGAAGTCGCGTTCATGCAGGCCGTCAAGGTCATACTGACCAAGCGTGACATCAGCACGCAGAAGAAAACCGACGAGCAGCGCGAAGCGGCCATCCGTCAGATCATCAATCAGGCTGTGGTCAGCGAAAGCGTGGTCGACATCTTCGACGCTGTGGGTCTGGAGAAACCCAACATCGGCCTCTTGGATGACGAGTTTCTGGCCCAGGTTCGCAACCTGCCCGAACGCAACCTGGCCGTCGAGCTGCTGGAACGCCTGCTGGAAGGAGAAATCAAGAGCAAGTTCGCCAGCAACCTGGTGCAGCAAAACAAGTTCTCCGAGATGCTCGGCAATGTAATCACGCGCTACCAGAACCGCAGCATCGAAACGGCTCAGGTCATGGAGGAACTGGTCGACATGGCCAAGAAGTTCCGTGAAGCGGCAAAGCGCGGCGAAGAGCTGGGGCTAACTGACGACGAGATCCGCTTCTATGACGCTCTGGCCAACAACGAATCTGCTGTGCGCGAGTTGACCGACGAGACGCTAAAGAAGATCGCGCACGAACTGACAGAGAACCTGCGCAGGAACATCACGGTTGACTGGTCCAAACGCGAAAGCGTGCGGGCAAGTCTGCGCCTGATGGTCAAACGGATCTTGCGCAAGTATAAGTACCCACCTGACATGGCGGACTCCGCCGTTGAACTGATTTTGATGCAGGCTGAAAGATTGGGCGAAGAATGGGCGGCTTGAGGTATTGCGCAGTTCTTGATCGACGGAGCGGCTTTGCGCTGCGAGCGGATTATGGGAAGGCCGTGAAGGGGCGCCAGCCGTTGTCCGCGAAAGGCCGCTCCCGACCTCGGTGCCAACAGGGCATAGAAATCACCTAGCATGACCCGCGCGATGGTCATGCCAGTCCCAGCAATCCCCTTCCGAAGACTCCACTTAAAGAAGGGCACGGTGTGACTAAGCGAGCGAGGAAAAGCCGCTCTACGTTCTTGCTTGGTACTTGGTAGCACTTATGTCTCACGAGTGCTATTCTCGCTCCGCATCTTTCCGTATTCCGCCGCCTAGAGGCAGGCATTAAAGAATTAGATTAACAGAGAATGAGAAAAGAAAATTCTTGGAGTAAAGGGGTTTCCATGGATAGCGCGACCACACTTGCTAGCTTGGCGATGCTAAAGGTGAACATTGATAATGGGAAAGATTATCTTGAATACTTGCGCCCGTATGTGATTCATGTTTTACGCACTATAAATCCTGAATCGATAAGAGACGCGACTGTTGCCGCAGGCTTAAGAGATATTTGCGGCCTTGAAATTCCACATCGAACAGTAAATATCATCCTTCAGCGGCTGGCTAAAGACAAACATCTTGTTAGAGAAAACGGAATTTTTAAGATCGACAATCTGCCTGAGGTAAATTTTGAGGCGGATAAGGCCGCCTCCGTGCGCCACCTTGATTTCGTAACCGCTGAACTCACAAAGTTCGCCGAAGAAACGGCAAATCGTCATATTTCCGTCTCAGAAGCAACAGATTCGATCGTCGCGTTTCTGTCTCAGTTTTCTATTCCGTGTCTCAAATCCTTTTTGCGGGGTACGGCTCTGCCGAAATTTGGACAGGAGGAGGATTGGCAAATAGTGCTGGTTGGACAATTTGTGCACCAAATGAACGACAAACCACAGCTATTTGAGTCGTTTATGCGATTTGTCGAAGGCCATATGTTGGCTAACGCCCTCCTTTGCCCCGATCTAAAGCAAGTAAGCAACACCTACGACAATGTCGTTTTTTATCTTGATACTCCGATTTTAATCCGGCTCCTAGGGCTGGAAGGTGATGAGGAACAACAGGCGGTCGAAGAGTTAATTCGATTGGTTCATCGACTGAAAGGAAAAATTCATTATTTTTCGCATACCCATGACGAACTGGTAACCGCGATAAGAATCTCCGCAGACTTTGTGGATAGTCCTAAAGGTCGCGGATCGATAGTTGCCGCTGCGATAAGACTGAAGCGAACAAAAAGCGATTTAATCCTCATCGCTGAAAATTCTGAGGCCACGTTAGAGGCGTTTGGAATTTCTTGCGTGCCGTCACCACGTTATGATCAGCAGACCCATCGCTTTGAGATCAGCGAAGCGACATTTGCTGCGGTCCTTGATGATGAAATTAACTACCATAATCCTAGAGCTCGAGATAACGATATCAAGTCTGTCCGATCAATCTATGTTCTTCGAAAAGGGCTGACACCACAATCCATCGAAAAGAGTAAAGCAGTTTTTGTAACTAGCAACGTGTCATTTTCTAGAGCAGCTTTCGAATACGGAAAGATACACGAGCAGTCTCGCGAGGTTTCAACCGTGATTACGGATTTCAGCTTGGCTAACACCGCCTGGCTGAAGGCTCCTCACGGTGCGTCACAGTTGCCGCAGAAAGAAGTCCTCGCCTTGGCATATGCAGCGATTCAGCCGACGTCAAGCTTCTGGACCAAGGTACTTGAAGAAGCCGATAAACTTCAAGCAACTGGTGAAATTTCTCCTCGAGATCATCAACTCCTCCGTAGTAGCAGGCATGTCCAAGATGAGTTAATGAAACTCACTTTAGGATCGGAAGAATCATTGACGAAGGAGTCGATTACAAGGACAGTGGAGCGCGTTACCGAAGAAATTCGTCAAGAAGACGCTGCGATAATTCGGTCAATGGAAGATAGAAATTCAGAACTTCAACAACAGCTTGCGGCAGAAAGAGATCGAATTGGCAAGATGCGTGAGACCATCTACTGGGACGCGGATCGCAAAGCGCAACGCGAAGCGAAAATCGGCTCAATCACAATTTGGACGCTGCAAATACTGATAGCGTTTGCAGGTGTCCTTACAATGCATTTTAAATCGGACAGTGATTGGTGGACCTATGCTCTCCTTCTTGCCGGTTTCGGCTCTAGCGGCCTCCGCGTCGCAGGAACGAGATGGGACTTGAAGCCGATTAAGGCGGGGCCAGCTTACATAGCATGGCGACGGACACAACTGATAGACAAGCAAAATAAGTTCCTGTCGTTGTCAGGTGAAAGTCTTGAAGCGTCGAGCGCGGTTTAATCAATATCAATTCTTCTGAACTGCGGACTGTTTTTAAGAATGTTCGGCAGTTCCGGGACTGTATTATTAACCGAATTGGCCGCTCTGCCACTGAGGCAGCGTCCACTCATTAAATAGCGGCTTCCCTCTAACCGGCATCCACAAGATGAGCGACGACACTACTGCGGACCAACGGTTTCTTCCAAGCGCGAGAGCAGATGGCATCCGATACCTTCTGGACCCTCGATTCCGAGTTCAGTACTTTGTTCCGTTTCTGAGAGAGGAACTGGAAGATGCAAGCCCGCTGCGTTTATACAGCAATAATCTCATGCACAGCGGCGATCTTCACCTGCATGCCGCTCGGCTCCCGGCTGATGTCCGTGAACTGAACCTAGATTGGTCGATGATCGCCAAACTACGTTGTATGGGTGCTATTGAACACGCTATCGTACCTATATATCTGGATGCTTTCGAGAAAGCAATTCCCCTCCTTGGCGACATGCCGTTTCGCTGCGTGTTGTCCGACAAAACCACTGCCCCTGCGATTGCCTCGATTCTCAAAAAAACATCGGGTGGATGGTTGCACCTGTCCACTGATAAAAGTCAAGGCATGCTAGAGCCAGAAGGCCTCGCTTGGGCAAAATTCTCCGAAGCTTTAGGCGAAGTGGTTGCCACCAGTACGACATCAACTCATCGAGGATACATTGAAGTCTTTAAACAGGTGGCAAAGGACACGAAGATTGAGCCTCTCCGCCCGCTTTTACATCCGGCTCTGATGCACGGCGTCACGGCGATGAACGAGTTTTCCACAACTACTCTGGGAGCAATACTTGGGGAAGTGGAACACCCGTTTAGTAAGGGAAAAATGGATTACGAAAAAGCAATTCTCAACTCAATTGATGAGATTAGCAGACATCGAGATTGGCTAGGATCCCAAGGAGAATTCATACGTTACCGCCACAAGCTTTGTTTAGCCGTCCCGTCTCTGATAAGCAGCCTTTACGAAAATACATTCTCCAAAAAAAATCCCGCGAGACTCAACGAACCGGAAGTTCATCGGCTGGCGCTTGCGTTTATTCGACAAGCCAACTATTTCCTCGAAGTTGACAAGAAGTCGGCGAGAGCCTTGTCCACCCCCTTGGGCCAATCTCTTATACGGCTAAATCAAATAGAATTGCAGACGTTTGTCACAAGTCTTGCGCTTTTTGCTTCAAGAACGTTGGCACCGGTGTTGCGGCTTGAGCCAAGCCTGAATAGAATTCGACCATTGCTCGCAAGAATCGCCTGCATCTCACGCGGCGACAATCCTCATCGTGTGCATAAATTAAACAAAGCAGCCGCTGAAATGTTAGCCACGATGAAAAAATCCATCAGGGCTTCATACCTTAAGCTAATTTGTGAACGTCCAACCGACCTGTCTGAAGGCGTAAAGCTTGTTGCTGATCTGCCGTTGGAATGGCTACCCGTCGGAAAGTTGCCATTGATGATGGCCTTCGAAACAAGTAGGGCTCCCGTAACCCCCGGGAATCTAAGTTTCAGTCAGATATCAAAATATCAAACGCAGCATCTGTTTGCGTCATCATTTGCGAACGTCCTAGTCATTCGTTCGTACACAGATAACGACCCAATTCGCGATGTTTTAGTCCGGACTCTCGAAACTAAGCCACCGCACGATCCGCCTATGACCGTCAATATCCAGGTAGTTGACGTCTCAACCCCTGAAGAGTTTATCAAGTCGTGGAACGAGTTTGATGGCGCGATTCTGATCTTTGACGGCCACGGCATAAGCGATCCGATCACTGGTATTGGTCAGCTGATTATCGGAGGAAAGCCAGTAGTCATTTGGGATCTGAAAGACAAACTGACAAAATCACCACCCATTGTTGTATTAAGCGCGTGTGACACTCATTCTTTAGACACCAATCACGCCACCGTCGCCAACACCATGTTAATGCTCGGCGCAATTACAGTGCTGGGTACGGTGCTGCCAATTAACGCTCTTTATGCTGCCACGTTCGTTCGCCGACTTTTACTTCGCGTGGGTGGGTTTATACCTCTTGTCGCTGCATCTGACATAAATAATGCGGTCACGTGGCGGACCATTGTCACAGGCTTGCAGCGTATGCAATACGTCACTGAAATACTTCTCTCGCTAGAAAAGAATGCTCGAATAGGCCTAGGCGTAGCAGCGTTCGAAGAGATTCAGTTCCAATCCAATATTGAAATAAACAGCGGTCAAGCGGATTGGTTCGAACGTTTCATAGCAAGACTGACAGAAAAAACAGGCAGATCCACCGAGGCAGTGTATGTACTGATCCGAAAATGGGCATCTATTTTGGATATTATGCACTACGTGCAGCTTGGAAATCCGGAGGCAATCATTATCTTAAATGACAAGTTGAAACCCTAGAAATGAGAATTTAGGATATTCCGGTTTATACAAATTTCGCATAAACGAAGATAACGAGCGCGTTGGCGTCATAGGTATCTCTTTATGGCCCCATGCTCCGCCGAATGGCTGCGTACCGCCGCCACCAGGAATCCAGTTACGCTAGGGTGTTCGCTGAGCAGGTCGACCGGGATCAGAAGCGTTGACCGGGGTTCGCCCCAATCATCCTGCCCTGCAACAGTAACTGCGTTCCGCAAATACTCTCATCCGGTCCAACCATTGGCGTCGGCAGCCGCGTCATCCATCAGGCGCTCCAACTGCTCGTCGGCCTTGTCAGACGAGGCTATAGCAAGGCTTTGGCGCCGGCATTGCTCGGCAAACCCCGGTCGCCGGGTGTCAGGCACCCAAATTTGCACGGGGCGCAACCCTGCCATGCGTCGGGCGTCTCTGTGCTTTTGCACTCGGGCGTTGACGATCGATATCTTCATGAACAACCTCGTGGTCGCGTTAGGTGTAATTTTGCGCTGAGGTACCGTTACATGCAACGCGTTTGGCTTCCAGCATCGACTCAACTAGGGTCAACGCATTTCTATCCGCGAGTCTCCTTTAATAGGGCGCAGTAGTTTTGCATTACCCGAGAAGCGTACTTGCTTCAGCGCTGCGGAGATGATGACCCTACTAGCGTCGCTTCCAGACAGCCCGAAGGTGGCCCTAGTAGAGTCGAAGCTGCAACCGGGGAAAACCTTTTCACCGCATATGTGCGCGCCCGTGCGACAAGCTCGGCTTGCAGCTCGGGCAGTTCTTCGCGCGGGGTAAGACGCTCATCGCTGCCATGACCGGCTCCAACTTCCGCGGCGACGCCGGGACAAAGCTCGCGCCGCATCGAGACGCTCGGTGAGCGACTGGACGTCGGCCCAGCGACCGGCTACCAACGTCTCAATCGCCCCGACGGCCGCGCGCTGCGGATCGAGGCGAAGGGATGCTACCTGATGACGAGGCCATCGCTCTGCATACGAAAATCGAAGGCATTGACACTGAGGGTAAATCGCATTTCGCGACTTACCCCTCTCGCATTTACACTCAGACAAGACCGATTAACGGATCCATGAGGCTTCGTGTGCGTGAGTCTTCAACATTGTTAGCCAGTATCCGGAAAGCCTTAGCCGGGCTGACAGAGATGCCGACTCGGCAGGGCGGCAATCGACTCGTAGCAGATGGTCTCGTCGCGCGGCCGACTCAGTGGCCAAGCCGGCTACGCGGAGCGTCCTTGCTTTGCGCGGTTTTGGAAGCCAGACAGGTTCATGCTCTCAGCCTTGGAGACAAAGCTCTCGCCTATGTGGACCCAGAGAATGGCACGGTACATGTGATCAGTGAAGGACCCGAGGTGGTCCAACTTCGCGACGTCGCAGCGGTAATTGAAGAACTTGGAGCCGAGATCGTTAGCGTTAACAAGGCTGACGTCGTCCAAACACCAGAGGGATACGCCGGCAACATCGGTGGACACCACGCATCCGGGGGCACGATCGCGGAGGCCGCCCTTAGATCTTGGCTGATCGAGCGCAGGGCGGCTCAACAAGGTGTTGAAACCTTTTCAGCCCTCGAGTACGTGGACCTGACGCTCGCGAAGCGAGTGATCAACGAGTTGGCCAAACAGGATGGCGACTTAGGGGCCGAGTATTGGAGCGCCGTATCGAGACTATTGACCGCGACCGATCAAATGCGAGAGGCTCTCGCTGTCATCCAGGCAGAGCTTCAGTAAGTTCATGATTCTAATGATTGAGGTCAGACAGCCGGCAAGACGGCCTATCTTATGTGGATCGCCTACGCCGCCATGCCGCTAGCGATTCTGTACGTTCGACCCCTGAACCGAAAAAGACAACGTCGGCACATGGATCACGCTGGAGTCGCTGACGCCGTCTCTCCACCGCCGATCTACATCGCCCCTCTTTTCGCGACGGCCTCTGTGATTCGATAGCCTGCTCCGCCCGCCTCTACAACTGCCTTAACGTCTTTCGTCCTGGACTATCCTGCCCATGCCACGCCTTTCCGTATTAGCGCTCGATTTGGAAGGCACGCTCATCTCGAACGCGGTGAGCCAAATTCCGCGTCCCGGGCTTTTCAACTTTCTTGAGGGTTGCCGAGAGCTGTTCCCTCGCATCGTAATGTTCACCACGGTAAACGAGACACGATTTCGCGCAATCGCTAGCGTGCTCATACAGGAGCGTGCCGCCCCAGCTTGGTTTGCCCAACTTGAGTACGTGTCGTGGACGGGCGCCACCAAAGATCTGGCGCTGATCCACAATGCTGCTGTTGAGAAGTGCCTGCTTGTCGACGACTTTGAGGCGTACGTACACCCTGGGCAGCACGCTCAATGGATTTGCATTGAGAGCTTTTCTCATCCATATGAAGCTTCTGATACCGAACTTGTGGCAGTGCTTGAAAAGCTGCGAGTACGGTTAAGCCAGTAGCCCCTGATGAACTCCAGCAGCGTGCCCAATCACTACAATATGGTGGGTGAAACCTCACAGGGCGATATGACCAGTGGCGTGTCGAGTGTGAAATTGGCAATGTGTGAACGGTGTCAGCCGCGGGCGCCGATGCAGCAATTACGTGATTGCGATGCCACTGCCCGCTGATCACGGGATCAGGCCATGGAGCCGACTCCCGGCCTCACTGGATTAGGAATGATGACGGTGGAACTGGCGTGGTTACCCGGGAAGAACTCTATGATCTGGTCTGGTCAATCCCAATGACCAAGGTGGCCGACAAGTTTCAGGTTTCGAGCAGTTATTTGGCACGTATATGCACTGAGCTACGCGTCCCTCGTCCAGAACGCGGTTACTGGGCGAAGCTGGCGGTCGGCAAAGCAGCAAAGGTGCCTTCACTTCCTGAACCCCGGCCAGGTGATCAGATGGCGTGGTCGCGCAAAGATGGACTTCCAACGCCGCCCGTGCCAAAGCCTCATCCGGCAACCGAACCTCGAGCCCGCGCTTCGCGTCCCATCCGCCGCGTCACTGGCACCCACAGCTTGATCCTTGGCGCGAAGGAGCTTTTTCTCGCCGGTCGCGAAGTGAAAGAAAGCGAACATCTCAAGCCGCATAAGAAGTTGCTGGTCGACGTCACCGCGTCCAACACTGGGCTCGACAAGGCTCTCGCCTTCGCAAACGACTTGTTTAACGCATTGGAATCGGCAGGCTATCGAGTGGTCATCGCGCCTCCTGATGCGAAGCTTCGCCGCGAATCCGTCGACGAAAAGGAAGAACCACCACGGAAGAACCACAAACGCGTTCCTTATGGTTACAGTCGCCTGTGGTCTCCCCAACGCCCTACAGTCGTCTACATCGACGCAATCCCCTTTGGGCTTTCCATTGTGGAAATGACCGAGTCTGTCGCCGTGCGGTACGTCAACGGTCAGTACGTCCGCGAATCAGAGTATGTAGCGTCCAAAGCATCCAGACGCCACGTAGACCATACTTGGACGAGCACCCATGACCTGCCGTCCGGCCGACTGAGGCTAGTCGTCTATTCTCCGAAGTGGAACGTCTCGTGGTCCACGATATTCCAGGAAACCAAGACGCACAGCCTAACGTCCGATATCCCCCGAATCATCAAAACTCTCAAGAGCTCGATCGCAACCGTCACGGAGAAGTTGGCGGAAGCGAAACGGCAGGCGGAAATCCGGGAGCAGGAATGGCTCGCGGCAGAAAAGCGCCGCCGGCAAGAGGAAGACCAACGTCGTGAAGCTCAATCTATCAAAGATAGCCGCGACGAACTTGAGCAAGTCATTCAGGCCTGGGCAAAGGCCTTCAGTCTGGAGCGGTTCTTTCAGGGTATTCAGGATCGTGCAGCTACCCTCCCTGGGAACGATCATCAGGCGGTACTTCTCCGGCTGGAACTCGCTCGTGAATTCGTCGGCACACACAACCCCTTGGATTTCTTCCTTGGGTGGAAAACGCCTCTCGAACGATACGTGCCTATGGCGCAGCGTAGTGAGGTAAATGGCACCGTCGATGGCGACAACTCGGCGCAAGAGTGAAAAGATGGGCTTTTCATCGGCTGGGGCGGCCGTAAATCGCTCGCTACTCGCCGCCGCTCTCCTTCCGGGGTACCTGGCGCAGCCATCCCTGGTGCACCCCGTATCTCGTATTGGCCGAACAGCGCATACAAGGATGGCGGCGATGGGACGCCTTCGAAAACCCTGCGTATTTCATAGGGAAATTTCATGGCGCGCAGTTTGGCCAACTTACGCGTAATTCCGTGCCAGTGGGCCGACTTATGCTTTTTCAGCACCAGCGCGCTTCGCCGTGTGCCCTACGGTGAGCCACTGACAAACGGCCAGTTTATGTTTGAATTCTCGCCACGATATGACTAACGACACAGTATCGGTACGGTCCAGTGGAACTTGCGCCTCCCTCGCCGCTTCGTACATCAGCATCAAGGGTATCTGCGACAACATATCATCGTGCTGCCCGCTCGGTCCGCGGCCCTGACTACCTGGCAGATAGCCGCCGCCCACATCGGAATGCATGCCGGGCAGCGCGTACTGCTTGTGCTTTCTCGCAAGGACCCCATCGGGGCCGCGCAAACTTTCCAGCGGGAACGAAGCGCGATTCTCGTGCATCGCGGTGTAGTGCACGCATTGCACATGGCTGGGGACGCGCAATGCGGTGGCCGAGGCCCAGGCGAAGTGTCCGTCACCGCCGGCGCTATTCGGCAGGCCGACCGATGCCACCGTGTCAAACAGCCCGAGAAAGCGAATGCGCGTGGGCACGCCACACAAACGGCCGCCTTCCATCATCGCAAGCAGCCAGTTGCAGAATACCCGCGCTTGGGAGGCTCCACGGGAAAACCCAAATACATCCAGGGAGATATCCACCAACGTCGGTTTGCTGGTAGTGGCTATCTTGGCCGCCAGTACTTGGGTCTTGCGCTTAAAAAAGGTTTCCGCATGAGAGCGGTCTCCGTTGCTTTCGCAGAGCAAACCACCTTCTGTACGCATGCCCACCGCATCCAGCGCCTGGCCGTCCTGATCCTTTTTCAGCGGGTGATGGATAGCGTGCTTTCGGCTGTATCCGCGTTT
>Ga0256886_1000039_pt1 | contig 18413 bp, 18 predicted proteins | sample MC6MC0494MT_FD_186342 | JGI IMG/M metagenome (GOLD analysis project Ga0256886, IMG submission 186342) | Metatranscriptome of enriched soil aggregate microbial communities from Iowa State University, Ames, United States - MC6-MC0494-MT... | ecosystem: Environmental > Terrestrial > Soil >... | reverse complement strand
GTTTTTTATTCGGTTCGGCGTGGCGTCAGATCAGAATGCGTCGTAGAAGAGTGAATAGTTGGCGTTGAATCGGACGTCGCGGCCATCGTTCACGGTGGCCGAACCCACCGGTTTCGCCACGTTGAAGTCGAATAGATAGTATTTGTCGTCCGTGAAACGCAGGCCCAGCGCCACGGAAGACAAGTGTCGATTGTTCAAGGCTTGCAGGCCCTTGTTGTTGTACCAAGTGCGTGCGTAGTCCACTAACACGTAAGGCTGAACCCCCGAGACGTATTCCCAGCCCGTGGCGAAACGGCGGTTGATTTCAGCGGATACGCCAATGCCTTTGTCGCCACTTTGGTCGCCTTGTGGATACCCCATGGCATAACGCCAGCTGCCATAAGAGACTTGCTCCGACGACGGCAAGATATTGCTGGAGTACTGGCCAGCGCCCGACAACGTCAGGCCAAACTGTCCCGGCAGCGCAAAGATCTGCTTGGCGCTCAGGTTATAGCGGGTGAAGTCCAGGTCCAGGATCGGGGTTGCCGAGTACCCGTAGTTGGTCGAGATATCTTTCTTTGCGCCTGCGGCGTCGAAGCCTTTGGAAACGCTGACTGTCACGTCCGTGGAAGCGGCTTCTCCTACCTGCACATAGCGCAGCTCCGCATTGGCGGCGCGCACACGGGCGTCCTGTTGCAGCCAGAGGTCTGTCGTGCGCGAGTCGTAACGGTCTTTGGAGTTGGCGGCGTACATGCCCACCGTACCCGTCAGCGATCGCGTGTTGTTCAGCAAGAACGGATAACTGACGCCAATACCGATACGGTCGTTTTTCACGCGGCGTTCAAAACCCAGGTATTCAACGGCGTCATCCTTGGGTTTGGCGTCGTAATGGTAGCCGTCGACTTTGATCGCCAGGCCGTCGGCACCTATGGGCACACTAATTTCGCCCATGACGTATTTCACATCGTCGCTATTGAAAGGGATGGCCGTCGTCAGCTTTACCTGTTCACCCAAAGGCGTCAGGCTGTTGGCCGCCATATTGACGATAGGCTGCATGCCCGTGCCCAGGTCTGCAATGCCGCCGGTCAGACTGACGGGATGGCGGGTCGCGGTCAACACCAATTCAGTTGCGCCATCCGCGCGGCGCGGTAAGTCCAATGCCGGGGTGAATTTCACGCCGGGCACGGTGCGCATCAGATTCAACTGGCGTTCGAGCGTGGCTTGTTGCAGGGGGCGGTCTGCTTTCAGCGGACCGGCAAGGGTTTCCAAGCGGTCTTGCGCATTGCCTATATCGCCTTCGATCCGAACCGTTCCGATATACCCCTCAACCACGGTCACAACGACCAGCCCATTGGCGAACGTCTGGTTTTGCACCAAGGCAAAGGACAGGGGGTAGCCCTTATCGCGATACAGCTGGGTAATCTTATCGACCTGCTGCACCAGTTCGCCCAGGCTGATTTCTTTTCCCGACAACGGACTGAGTATGGCCGAGACTTCTTCAAACGGGATGGCGTGCACACCGCTGACGTCAAAATTCAGTGGCACGATGCGCTGGGCCAGACGCGCCTGCAACGCCAACTGTTCTGGGGTGGCCGTTTGTACGACGGGGGGCGGTTGCGTCGCGCCCGGCGGTCGTTCCAGCTGGGGCAGGGCATCAACGGGATTGCCGCGTAGCGGGCCATCCGCTCGCGCCGCAGCGCTACAGCCAAGCAGGCAAATCAGGGCGAGGGTAAGCGAACTTGCCGGTACGGTACGTCTCATGCCTTGTATTTCTCTCATTTCCGCAGGCGCAATCCCGTCGAGTATTCGATATTCAGAAAATATTGAATATATAAAGGGACATAACGTTAGAAGGAAAAAATTACCTGCATCGCTGGCGGTATGGTGCCAGCGGCCGGGGATAATGACAATTTATTTCATTGTGACCGCTTGGAAACGGCAGGATAACAACATTGCGAAATGAGCGGCAACGGAAACATATAAGACAAGTGAGGGTTAACTAGCGGTTTTTAATAAGATTCCTACAATTTTTGCTGTATTCGTTACATGTCTGTTGTCGCAGTATCCAGAAGATTGGTATAAACCCTGATGTGTATTAAATGTTAATAGATAAGACTATATAAACGTATCAATACTATCGGCTATTCGGACTACCGGGGGTCCACCAAATGGACGAGTTAGACCGTAATACTTCTGGCGACGGCGCAGCGGCCGCGCACTGCAATTGCAGATTATTTCGCCGGGGCCATTCATGAACCCGGGTGACATCGTTCCCCTATCGTTCAACAGCGGCCTGGTCGCGTTGTCGTTCCTGACGGCGGTGCTGGGTTCGTATGTGGCTTTGCTTGCCGCCGCCGGTATCCGCACCGAAACGCAGGATGGCGAAATCCGTATCGGTTACATCATCATCGGCGCCGTCGCGATGGGCGGCGTCGGTATCTGGAGCATGCATTTCATTGGCATGCAGGCGCAGAACTTGCCGTTTGAAGTGGGCTATCAAGTGGGCCTGACGGTACTCAGCTTTATCGTCGCAGCGGGTTTCTCTGGCTGGGCATTCTGGTTTGTCGGACGCGACCGCTTCACATTTTCCCGCTGCGTAATTGGTGGCATGGCCGCTGGCCTGGGCGTTGCCGCCATGCATTATCTGGGCATGGGCGCCATGCGCATGCCGGCTGTGCTGCTTTGGAATTTTCCGATCGTTGTTTTATCAGTGCTTATCGCAGTTATCGCGGCGTCAGCCGCGCTGTGGCTGGCTTTCAATACGCAGAATGAGTTTCAGCGCGCCGGAGCCGCCGTTTTGATGGCGGTGGCCGTGTGCGGCATGCATTACACCGGCGCGGCTGCCGGCACCGTTATCTGCAGCACCCCGCGTGACTATTCCAGCCTGCAAATTGGCGGGCTCATGCTGCCTTACATCGCTTTCGTGCTGTCCGCCGTCACGCTGCTGATCATGCGTTGGCAATTACAGCGGGCGTCCCGCCGTTTCCGCGCGCGTATGGCGCAACGGATCGACTCGTTCATTGAATCGGCGCCGGTGGCCGAGCCGGGCAAGTTGCCGGGTTCGACATTGGGGCCGGGTTAGCAGTACCCCGGTTTGCCGCGGGTGGGGAATACACCCGTCAGCAAGCAGTTCCGGGTTTAGGGGGCTGGTACCGCGTTGCGGCGCAGCTCAATTATCAATCGAGACTAGGAGCTCGACATGAAAGCGAAACTTGCGCAGTTCTGGAACGACGAAGATGGCATCACCGCCCTGGAATACGGGCTGATCGCTGGGTTGGTTGCTGTTGCCCTGATTGCTGCCGTGGGCACATTTAGCGACGCGCTCAGCTCCATGTTCACGGATCTCGGCGCCAAGCTCAACGCGGCAAGAACGTAACCCCCAGGTCGCGTACCGCAATGGCTCGCGCCGTTGCGGTACGTGCCTGATTTGCCGTAGCACAGCTTGACTGAGTGGCATGTTCGTCTGGATGGACATGCTTGCCGTTGAATCTGATTGATCAGAAGGTCCTGCCTTGTATCCAGGGGAAGTGCTGTGGTGGCTGCTGTTCGCAAGCTGGAATCTGGCGCTGATCTACAACGATCTGCGCTATCGCCGAGTACCCAACACGTTGATCGTGGCTGGGTTTGCGGCGCAGCTGCTTTGGCTGGTTGCCGCCGCCCTGTTGCCGGGATGGCTATATCCCCCTCGCTGGACGGGGTGGCCCATGACACTGGCAGGCTTTCTGAGCGCTTTTCTCTTCTTGCCGCTTTGGGGGCGACGCGTGATGGGCGCGGGCGACGTCAAGGCGATCGCCATACTGGGACTGCTGCTGGGGCTGGCTCCTCTGATTCTGGTGCTGGTGGGAGCAAGCCTGCTTGCGGGGGGGCACGCGCTGGTCTACGTGTTGGCGTCGCAATACTGGGCGCTGTCCGACCGGACGCGCAAGATTCCCTACGGCATGTACCTGGGGCTCGCCGCGTTCAGCGTGGCGCTTACGCCCTTGAATTCGGTTTGGTATTCCTGGTGTTCTTCCTGGTGCTCTACGGGATCTTGACGTTTGGGCTCGCGTTTCTTGCGCAGAATTCTCTGACGCTCGCCGCCCAGGATGGGGCCCGCAAGGTGCTCCAATGGCAGGCCGGAACCACTTCGCTCACCGCACGTGCCAATGCCGGACGCGACACCGCGCTGGACATCGCGCAATGGGTCTCATCGATGTCGTCCGCGCCGATCAAGGTGGCGGTGTGCAGCAGCGGCGGCACCTTGAGCAGCAGCGCGGGCGGCACGTGCAGTGGCCAGACGCTGGCTCCTGACCAGATTGAAGTGACGGTGTCTTACGCCTACGGCGCGAATCCGCTGATTCCCAATGTTCCGTTATTGCAGGCGGTGTTGGTGCCCGCCTCCAGTGTGCTGAGCGCCCGCGCGACCGTGCACCTGGGCAATACCTTGGGCGTAGGGGGCTGATATGCCGCTGCCGACATCACCCCGCCGGTCTCTTGCGTTGTCACCTCGCTTGATGCGGCAGCGTGGCATCGCCGCCCTCGAACTTTCGCTGACCCTGACCATGCTGCTGATGTTCGTCTGCGCCGTGGTCGGCTATGGCGTGCTGTTCTGGATGCAGCAGCAACTGGCATCGGCCGCGACCGAAGGCGCCCGCGCCGCCGTGTATGCGCAGATCAGTGGCAGTAACAACGTGCAGGGCGATGCCTGCGTCGCCGCCATGAGCGTGTTCTCTACCGGTTCCGCAGTGGCGTGCGCGACAACGCGCGCACCCTGCGCATGGGCCGGTTCGGGCGGGCAGACGGCCAACTGCGCCACTGTCGCCATGACTTACAACACCCAGTCCTGGCCGTTGCTGGCGACGCTGCAGACGTTCATCGTCATGCTGCCCGGCACGAACAAGAACTGGGTGCCCACCCGGTTGTCATCGAAAGCCATCGTGCAGATATCGCAAGGGACACCATGAGCAGTCTTAGCAAGATCATCGCGGGCGTTTTGTTGGTGGCGGGCATCGTGCTGGCCTTCCTGGCGTGGCGTCTGGCGTCGCATTCCAGCGCGCCGCCGGCCCCACCTGCGCCGGTGGCGGCTGCGCAGGAACCGGCCGCGCCGCCGGTCACCCTCCATCCGGTGGTGGTGGCCAGGGAAGCGATACCGGCCGGCACCCGCATCGATTCCGCAAAAATGCTGATGGTGGCGCAGTGGCAAGCCGCCTTGTCCAACAGCTTTGATTCCCTGACGCCACTGGAAGGCGCCGTCACGCGGGTGGATATCGCCGTGGGCGATCCCATCGTTCCCAGCCTGTTGGCGCAAGGGCTCGCCAAGCAGCTCAAGCCGGGCGAACGCGCGGTGGCGGTGGCGGTCGATGAGGTCATTGGCGGCGGCAACCGTATTGCGCCGGGCGATCTGGTCGACGTGTTCTTCATGGTCGAGAAAAGCCAGGAAGTGCCGGGCGGCCAGGCGCGCCTGCTTCAGTCACAAGTCCGCGTGCTGGCTTATGGCCGGCAGTCTGTCGACGGGCCGGAAGAAAAGTCCGTGCTGCAACAAGGTCCGGGCCAGCCTGCCAAGACCGCCGTGCTGGCGGTGCCGGTGGAGCAGATCAATGACTTGATATTGGCCAGCCGCGCGGGGCGCCTGCAATTGGCGCTGCGCCCCGTGGGCGATGACGCTGTGCCCGATATGACGCTGTTTGCCAAGCGTGGCGCGGTGTTGCCCACGCGCGCCGACCTCACGCCCGCACAGCGCGAAGCCTTGCTGACCGGACCCAACCGCGCGTTCGCGGGCGACAGCCTGGTGCAGCTTGATGGCACGACGCCAGCCGCGCGCACGACGCCCAACCGCGTGGCGGGTTCCGGCGGCGGGGGCGGGGGCAGAACCGTTGAAATCGTGCGGGGAGATAAATCCGAGCGCGTGCGTTATTGACCGTAGCTGCGCGTGGCCAGGTGCCGCCCGCGGCTGGACCTTTCAAAACAAATAGATCCAGCACAATGAAGATACATCAGCGCACCACCTTGATCTGCGTCCTGTCGGCCGCAGCGGCGATGACCTACGGTGTCGCCAGTCTGGCGCAAACCGCCACGCCTGCGGCGGGTGCGAATGCGCCTGTTCGTGACATCGCGGTGGCCGTGCGCGGCCAGCAGTCGCTCATGCTGGATGGCGGGGCGCCCAGCCGCATCGCTATCGGCGACCCGGAAGTGGCGGACGTGAAAGTCTTGCCGGCCTCAGGCAAGCGGGCGGGGTCGATATTGCTGTACGGCAAAAAGGCCGGCAGCACTCAGCTGCAAATCTGGACCGGCAACAATGCCGCGCCCCAGATTTGGAACGTGCGCGTGGCGGGCAGCGTGCAGGCGGCCTTGGCCAGCCGCGGCCTGGAAAGCGGCGCCAACGTGGATGTCGCGGGCGACCGGGCGGTGGTGTCGGGGCATGCCGAAACGCCGCTGGGCCAGGTTGCGTCCGCCAAGGCGGCTGCCGCGGCGGTGGGCGACAAGAATGTCGTCGACGTGTCCACCGCAGGCACGGGCGGTGTCGTGCAAGTTGAGGTCAAAGTCGTGGAAGTGTCGCGGTCCGTATTGAAGCAGGCGGGCATCAACTTCGCCGCCAGCAACGGACCTTGGGCCAGCACCAGCGGCACCGTGTCGGGGGCCTTGGGGTTCGCACGGGGCAACGCCATCGCCTCGGGCTTTTCACTGTTCTACGACTCAAACAATTTCGCGGCGCGTCTGCGCCTGTTGCAAACCAACGGCATGGCGCGCGTGTTGGCGGAACCGACGCTGGTGGCGTTGACGGGCCAAAGCGCGAGCTTCCTGGCCGGCGGCGAACTGCCGATTCCGGAAGCCGGCGGCCTGGGCACCACCACCATCACCTTCAAGCCCTTCGGTATCGGCCTGACGGTGACGCCAACGGTGCTGTCGCGGGAACGCATTGCGCTCAAGGTCGCGCCGGAAGCCAGCGAGCTGGACTACAACAACGGCATCGCCATTCCCAACAGCTCCGACACCCCTACGATCATTCCCGCGCTGCGTACGCGCCGGGCGGATACGACGGTTGAACTGGGCGACGGTGAAAGCTTCGTCATCAGCGGCCTGGTGTCGCGCCAGACCAAAGCGTTGGTCAACAAGGTTCCGATGCTGGGCGATCTGCCCATCATCGGCGCGTTTTTCCGCAGCGTCGATTACTCCCAAGAGGATACCGAGCTGGTCATTGTGGTGACGCCGCGCCTCGTGCGCCCGATCGCGCGCGGGGTGACGCTGCCACTACCCGGGGGCCGCCAGGAGCGGGCCGATTCCACATTCAATGCCTGGGGCTATTACCTGATGGGCCCCGTTGGCGGCGAACAAATGCCGGGTTTTTCACGGTGAGCAATATGAAGACACATGCCAGCGAGTGGGTGGGCCTGCAAAACGGGAAGCGGTTCCTGTTTTGCTCAAAAGGCGATGGTGTTGCCGCGCAGCTTGGACATGCCCTGGGTGACATGGGCATGTTGACCCAGGAGACTCCTGGCGTGGAAGAGTTGGCGCGGCGCTTGGCCGAAATTGCCCCCCAGGTGGTGTTTCTGGACTTCACCCTGAGCGAAGACGAACCGGGCAAACTGTTCAAGTCTGCGGAATTGGCGCGGTTGCTGGCGCGCATTGCGCCGACCGTGCCGCGTGTGGCGGTCGGCCTCTTGAGTCAGCCCGAAGGCGCGATTGCGGCATTGCGTGCAGGCGTCAGCGATTTCGTCGACCCCACTGTGGCGCCGGAGGAAATCAAGGAAGTGGTGTTGCGCTTGCTGGATGTGCCGGCGGGCGGCGGGCGCATGGACGGCTCGCGCCGCAGCGTCTTGTTGCTGGGCGCGCGGCCCGGCGTCGGCACCAGCACGCTGGCCGTGCATCTGGCCGGCATGGTTCAAGACCGCCTCAAACACATGCATGCTGGGCGCGCGGCCGCAGCGGCCGCCAAACCCGCCAAACCGCCGGAGCAGGCGGGCGCGATGCTGCCCCTGTCCAGCCGTGTGGCGCTGATGGACCTGGGCTGGCCCGTTGGTGATTGCCAGCTGTATCTGAATATCGGCAGCGACTTCGATTTCGCCGAAGCCGCGCGCAACTTGCGCCGCCTGGATTCCACCTTGTTGGGATCGGCCATGGCGCACACGTCCAACGGGCTCAGCGTGCTGGCCTTGCCGCGCGACCTGAACCAGATGCGAGATGTCTCGCAATCTGATTCGCTCTTGGTGTTTGAACGCATGCGCCAGCATTTCGGCGTGGTCGTGGCCGATGCGGGCGGCTTCACGAATCCGGAATTCGTGGCGGGTCTTGCGCGGTCGTCTCAACAGAACTGGATCGTGACCGACCAAAGTGTGGGTGCGCTGGTGTCGCTGGCGGGTTTGCTGCAAGAGCTTGAGCAACTGCATGTCGACCGCCGCAGCCTGGGCTTGATCGTCAACCGTTACGACGAACGCTATGGCATGACGGCGCAACAGATCGCCGACCGGTTTCAGCTGGATCTGATTGGCACCTTGCCTGACCGCACGCTGGCGCTGATGGTGTGCACGAACCAGGGCCATTTGCTGCACGAAGAGGCCGAGCGCGATGTGTACGTGCGCGCCGTGCAGACGCTGGCGGAAAAGCTCAGCGCGGAAGAGAACACCCCCGGCGGGCGGGCAAGCTGGTTGGCCACCTGGCTGCCCGGCGTGCACCGCCGCATGATCGTTGGTTAACGGCAAGATTCAGGGACGGCGGCGGAATCCGACATGATCATGACAGCGACCATAGAGTTCGGCGGCGATGGCGACAAAGGGTTCTCGTCGTCAAACCGCTTCCAGGAAGTGAAAACGGCGGCGTACGAGCACCTGCTGTCCCGTATCGAGGAACTGGGGGCAGAGTTCGGACGCTGGGCGCGTTCGGCGATACAGGAATTCGTTGATATCGAAGTCGCCAGCTTTGTCCGATTGCGCCGCGTGCCGATCAACGAAGGCGAAATGCGGCAGATCGCCGAAGCGCTGACGAAAGAACTGGCGGGCCTGGGTCCGCTGGAAGATCTGCTGGCCGACCCGGCGGTGGAAGACATCCTGATCAACGGTTACGACAACGTGTTTGTGTCGCGGCGCGGCGTGCTGGCCCGCGAGACGCTGCGCTTTACCGATAACCAGCACGTGTTGCGCATCGTGCGCCGCATCCTGGCGCCCATCGGCCGCCGGCTGGATGAATCCAGCCCCATGGTGGATGCGCGCTTGCCCGATGGCGGCCGCTTGAATGTGGTGATTGAACCGCTGGCCGTTGATGGCCCGATGGTGTCGATCCGGAAGTTTCGCCAAGACCCGCTCAAGCCCGCTGACCTGCTGACGCTGGGCACGTTCGACGAAGAGATCTACCGCCTGCTGCATGAAGCCGTGAAGAACCGCTGCAACGTGCTGGTGTCCGGCGGCACCAGCTCGGGCAAGACGTCGCTGCTGAACGCGCTGGCCTTTTTCATTCCCGAAACGGAACGCGTGGTGACGGTGGAAGACACCGCCGAACTGTCGCTCAACCATCCGCACGTGGTGCGGCTGGAATCGCGCCAGGGCGGGTTCGACGGCAGTGGCGCAGTCAGCATCCGCGAACTGATCCGCAACAGCTTGCGGATGCGGCCTGACCGCGTGGTGGTGGGCGAAGTGCGCGGCGCGGAAGTCATGGACATGCTGCAAGCCATGAACACCGGCCACGAAGGCTCCATGGCCACCATCCACGCGAACTCGCCGCGCGAATGCCTGTACCGGATCGAAATGCTGGCGGGCTTTGCGGGCTTTCAGGGCAGCGAAGACAGCTTGCGCCGGCAGATCGCCAGCGCGCTGGACTTCATTGTGCAGATTGGCCGCCTGTCCAACGGCAAGCGGCGCGTGCTGTCGGTGACCGAAGTCACCGGCATGGGCGACAACGTCATTTCAACGCAGGAACTCTATCGCCACGAAACCTTCACCACGCCGGAAGGCGAAGAGAAAGACCGCTGGAACTGGTTGGGCATTCATCCGCACACGCCCAAGCTGGCCAAGATGCGCAACGACGCGCGCGCCAACGACAACCCGCAAGGGGATAACGATGGCGGTGGCGGCGGCGGATTCTGGAGCCGGAGGCGCTGATGCAAGACGCCCTGATCCTGGGAGGCATGGCGCTGCTGCTGGCCGTCGGAGCGGTGCTGTTGTGGCGTCACGCCAATAGCGGCGCGCGTCGCAAGGCCAGCTCTGATTTTCTCGACAACCAGCTCAAGCGCGGACGCGAGACGCCGGCCGAAGGCACGTTTTCGGAAGCCGCGCGCGGCAGCGCGTTGCGCAGCGGCTTTTCGAGCTGGGACCGCATGCTGCTGCTGGCGGGCGTACGCCAAACTCCGGGCTTCTATCTGCGGATCACGTTGCCTGTGATGGCGGGCGGTGTCCTCGCCTGGCTATTCCTGGGGCCGCTGTCTGGCGTGGTGACCAGCATCATGGTGGCCGTGCTGATGTACTTCATGTTGTGGCTGCGCGCCGACCGCCGCCAGCGGCGCATGATCTCGCAACTGCCCGCATTCCTGGACAACATCGTGCGCCTGATCACCATCGGCAACAGCATGGGGTCGGCGTTCCAGACGGCCGCCGCAACCACGGACCAACCCTTGCTGGAAGTGGTGGAAACCGCAGCCAGCCTGAGCCGCTCGGCCAAGGAATTGGATGCCGCGCTGGTGCAGGTGTCGCGTATGTACGGCTTGAAAGAGCTCTACATGATTGCCGCGGTGGTGTCGCTGGCGATGCGGTTCGGCGGGCGCAGCGATCAGGTGCTGGAACGCATGGCGGCCTTCATGCGCGACGTGTCCCAAGCCCGCGATGAGCTCACCGCCAGTTCGGCTGAAGTGCGCTTGTCGGCCTGGATTCTGGCCTTGCTGCCCGTGGGCATTGCCGGTTTCATCATCGTGGCCAACAACAAGTTGTTCATGGGGCTGTGGGAAGACCCGGTGGGCTTCAAGATGCTGCTGACCGCGGTGGGCCTGCAACTGGGCGGCTGCTACTGGCTGTACCGCATGGCCAAGTCGATTTAAGAGGAGGCGACGATGGATATCCTGCAATCCTTGAATGCCTCGACGGTGCTGGCGTTGGCGCTGATGCTGGTGGCTGGCGCGATGCTTGTGCTGGGCATCAGCATGACGCGGCGCCTGCGCGGGCAGGGCCGCAGCCAGCAGGTCGTCGAGCAAGCGCTGGCCACGCGCAAGAATGCGGGCGCATCGGCAACCGCCGTGCCGGCGGACGCCAGCAAAGGCAAGTTCGCCTCGGCCACGCGCGCGGCCGACGCATTCGGCAAACGTCTTAGCGAAGGCCGCCTGGCCGACGCGCTGCTGGCCGCCGAAGACCGCAAGATGGTCGACATGGCGGGCTACGCCGACATCGGCACCGCGCGCTCGCGCTTTGTCGCGGCGCGCTTTGCCCTGGCCATCCTGTTCCCGGTGCTGGCGGTGGTGCTGGACGTGAAGAAGCACCTGATCAACTCATCGATGGGCGTGTTCATCGCCGCCTTCTTCGGTTTTGCGATTGGCTACATGTTGCCCAAATGGATTGTCAGGCGGCGCATGGCGCGGCGGCGGCGCATGGCGGCTGACGAGCTGCCGTTGCTGATTGATTTGCTGCGTCTGCTGCAAGGCGTGGGGTTGTCGATTGATCAAAGCATGCAGGTGCTGGTGAAGGAATTCGCACAGGTGCTGCCGGTGTTGTCGTCCGAGCTGCGGCTGGCGTCTGAACTCTATGTGCGCGGCCGCACGCGCGAACAATCGCTGGCTCGCCTGGCGACGGGCTTTGATAACGACGACCTGTCCGCCATCTGCCGACTGATCGCGCAGGTGGATCAGCATGGCGGCGCGGTGCAGGAACCCTTGAACCGGTTCGGCGAGCGCCTGCGCGACAAGCGCCGGCTGGAGCTGAAGGAAAAAGTGGGCAAGACCACCGTGAAGATGACGGGGGTCATGATCTTGACGCTGTTGCCCGCGCTGTTGATCGTGACGGGCGGCGCAGGGTTCATTGCGGTATTGCGCGGGATGTCGCGCTTGGGGGGCTTGTGATGGCTAGTGGCATGGGAAGAAAAGAGAGCACCCTTCGGTGGACCTTAATGGCGGCAGCCATCGCGGCCGTTGCCGGGCTGGCCGGATGCAAGAGCAATAGCGCGGAGACCGCTTGGCAATTGATTCAGCAGCAACAGCAGGAGCAGGCGTTGGCACGCCAGAAAGAGGACGAGGCCGAGAACAAGCGCCGTCCGAAAGAACCCGAGCTGATGCTGTCGCTGATTTTGGAAGCGCAGCGCCAGGATCGCTACTTTGCGTCTCTGGCGTATATCGACGCCTATCAGCAGAAATTCGGAAATGATCCGCGTGTGGCGGTATTACGGGCGGAAGCGTTGCGGCAGACCGGGCAGGTGGCAATGAGCGAGCAGGCGTATCGCGCGCTGCTCAGCACCGATCAGGCGGCCGACGGCTGGCATGGCTTGGGGCTGATTGCGGGGTCGCGCGGGCAGTTCGATCAGGCGGCTGACGACTTCGCGCGTGCGGCAAAGCTGTCGCCGATGGACCCGCGCATTCTGGGCGATCTGGGCTACGCGCGCTTGCGTGCCGGTGATCCCTCCGGGGCGCGCGTGCCCTTGGGGCAGGCGGCCGAACTCGCGCCTGATAACGGCAAGGTGCTGGCCAATCTGGCGGTGCTGTTGCTGGTGGAAGGCGAGCCCGTGCGCGCGCAGCGCTTGATGGATCAGGCTCAACTGGGTGATGAGGCGCGCAGCCAGGTGCTGCGCTTGGCCTCGGATATCCGCAGCCAGCGCACGCTGTCACCCTCGGCGTCGACGGTAGCGGCGCCGCCGGTGTCTGCTGCATCGGCGGATTCGCCCGCGACGCGGGTGTCCAGCGGGGGCGGCATCGTCATGCCGATGATGAGTCCGTTGATGGAAGGGCTGAGCAATGGCCCCATCGTGCGTTAACTCCGAATTCAGGAAGCCAACCATGTCTCGTTTTCGCATGTCCCATTCCCGCCGCACTGGATCGCTGACGTTGACCGTGGCGCTGGCCGCGTTGGTGCCGCTGGCCTGCCTGGCGCAATCGAATGCGCCGCTGACTGGCAATATGACGGGCGGCGCTCCGGCGTCTACCTTGCCCCAGGCGCAGTTGCCTCAGCGGCCGGTGGTGCAGCAGGTGCAGACGCCGATGCCGCAGCCTGCGGCGCAATCCGCCCAATCCGCCCAGGCGGCGCCGGCGGCTGCGGCCACCCAAACGGCATCATCGGCTCCCGCCGTTGAAGAAAACTTCGGCGACGTCACGCGCGCTTTGCTCGCGGCGCAGGCGGACGGCCGGCGGGCGGGCGGCGCATTGCCCATCCTGGGGCCGGTATCCACCGCAGCCTGGAACCGTTATCTGGATAGCTTCTCGCATCCGATACCGGAATATTTGCAGAAGCGGGTCGAGACGAAGAACACCAATTAAGCGTGGACCCGCAGCGCCCACGCGCGATTCCCCTCCAAGGTTGCTAACGTCATGCCAGCCCTTCCTCTTCGTGTTTCGCCGCTGCGTCAGCGCGGCAGCATGGCCATCGCCGTGGTGTTCGCGGTGCTGGTGGGCATCCTGTTGCTGGGCGTGGCGCAGCTGGGCTATGGCTATTACATGAAGCGCGAAATGCAGAAGGCGGCCGATCTGGCCGCGCTGTCTGCGGTGCAGGTGCTGGGAATGGGCTCGGCCGCTGACTGCGCGCGCGCCGTCACAGCGGGGCGCACGTCGGCATTGGCGAACGTGCCCAATATTTTCGACACCTTCGCGGCGAGCGACGTCACGGTGGAATGCAAGCTCTGGGATTCCACCCGCGCCGACGCCACGGGCATGCATGTATTCGATCCCACTGGCACGCAGACGCTCAATGCGGTGCGCCTGACCATCCGCAAGGACCTGAGAAGCCTGTTTGGTGTGTTGGGCCTGGGGACGACGGTGTCGGTGAACGCGGTGGCAACCAATACCCAGCCGGTTGCGGCGTTCATGGTGGGCTCGCGTTTGCTGCGCTTGCAACGCGGCGGCCTGCTATCGCAATTGCTGTCGAGTGTGGGCGCCACGCCCACGCAGCTGGACGTGCTGGATGCCGCAGGGCTTGCCAGCGTCAACATTACGCCCTCGGGTTTGCTCAAGGCGCTGGGCTTGCCGCTGTCGGTGGCAACCGGCGTGGGTACGCCCGCCGAGCTGGCCGCGGTCAATAACCTGACGCTGGGCCAGTTGCTGCAAGCCACGCTGACGGTCGTCAACCAAAGCGGCACGGCCGGGGCGGACGTGGGGCTGATCAGCAACGCCATCAACACGGTGCTGGCCGTGATGCCATTGAACCTGCCGGTCAAACTGTTCGGCAATGGCGGCGTGTTGAACTTGTCGGTGGTGGGGGGCGATGCCACGGGCGCATTGTCGGCGAATCTCAACGCGCTCAATCTGCTTGAAACCGCGCTGGTCGTGGCCAACGGCCAGAACCTGATCAATCTGGGCCTGAGCGTCCCGCTGCTGGGCGTGGACGCCCGCGTGCGCGTGGTGGAGCCGCCCACATTGGCGATTGGCGGCATCGGCACGCAAGCCACCAGCGCGGGCATACGCGTGTACATCCGGGTGAACACCAGCAACATTCCGCTGGTGGGGCCGCTCTTGGCGAACACCCTGGGTACGAGGGTGGACCTGCCCATCATCGTGGACGTGGCGCAATCCACGGGCACGCTGACGAATCTGTGCCAAGCGCCGTTGACGCAGTCGCAAGCCACGATCGCGGTGACGTCGTCCGTGGCGAATATCTGCCTGGGTCGGTTCCCGGGCATGACTTCCAGCACTGATCAAACCGCCGCCAACTTCGTGTCGCTGACCAATAGCTGCCAGGTCAGTTCGTTTTCCGCCATCCAGCGCCATCAGGTGCTGAACGTGCTGGGCATCTTGCCGTTGACGGCCAAGGTCACGTTGCCGGTATTCAACTCAACGGCGCCCGTGTCCGTGACGCTGACCGAACCGCCCGGCTCGCCGTCCACGCAAACTGTGACCGCTACGTCCATCAACCTGGGCGCGCTGGCGTCAAACCTGTCAGACGCCTTGATTGGCGGCATTCTGGGCGATCTTTTCAACACCGGCACGCCGCTGACGGCGGCCGAGCGCACGGCGTTGGCCACAGACTTGGTGGGCGGCGGCGGCAGCAGCGCTGGCAACTCCATCACGCAGGTCGTCAATAACTTGCAGTGGTCTACGACTGCGCTGAACCAGTTAAGCGCGCGTCTGACTACAGGCGGCCTGACGGGCGTGCTGGGCGGCACCTTGCAACTGGTCGGCAATGTCCTGAGCTCGTTGCTGCTGGCGCCCGTGAACGACGTGGTGTGCGCGTTGGGCTTGACGCCCAGCGCCATCCGCCAGTGCCGTATCAATTCCGTCGCCTCGTTGGCGCTGAGCGGCAGCTCGCAGGTAAGCGGCGTGCTGTCGATCGTGGTGAACCTGTTGCAACCCGTGCTGGCGCCGCTGTCTACCTTGTTGCAGCAACTGCTTGACCTGCTGGGTCTGAGCGTGGGCCAGACTGACGTTTCGCTGCTGTCCGTGGATTGCGGCCAGCCGCGCTTGGTGTACTGATGACTCAAAAATTCGCGCGCGACGAGTTCGATGTGTACGTCTGGGAAGGCACTTCCGATATTGCCAGCCGCGCGGAGCGCTGCCTGGCGGGCATGGACGTGTCGCTGGTGCGGGCGGATGCTGGCACCGCGTTTCCGCCACCGCGCGACCCGACGCGTCCGGCGGTTGCGCTGGTGTCGGTATCGGTGATGGGAGACAACCGGTTCAGCGGTTATGACTGGCTGTCGGTGCAGGCGATGCCGGTCATCTGGGTGTCGGCCGAAACCCGCGGACGCGACTCGCGCTACTACCCGCCCGAATACTCGTACACCTTGCCACTGTCCTTCACCACGGCAGACCTGCGCAAGCTGCTGTTCGAATTGCTTGGCACGCTGGACCAGTTCAATCGCACTGCGCCCAAGCGCGAGCAGCCGCTGATCGCGGTGTCCGAGCCGATGCGGGCGTTGCTGGCTGAAGCCGAGATGTTTGCCGACTGCCGCAGCAATGCGCTGATCCATGGCGAAACGGGGGTGGGCAAGGAGCGCATAGCCCGTCTGCTGCACGACCGCGCGGCCTGGTCTGACGGGCCGTTCGTGGCCGTGAATTGCGGGGCGATTCCCGAAGGTTTGTTTGAAGCGCATTTCTTCGGTCATGCCAAAGGCGCTTTTACGGGCGCCGTGGGCGCGCACAAGGGCTATTTCGAACAGGCCAACGGCGGCACGCTGTTCCTGGATGAAATCGGTGATCTGCCGCTGTACCAACAGGTGAAGCTGCTGCGCGTGCTGGAGCAAAGTACCGTGACCCGGCTGGGTTCCACCGCCGAGGTGCCGGTGGACTTCCGGCTGGTCGCCGCCACCAATAAAGACTTGCGAGTGCTGGTGGGGCAGGACGAATTCCGCGCCGATCTGTATTACCGCCTGGCGGTGATCGAACTGCGTATTCCCAACCTGGAACAGCGCGGCGGCGAAGAGAAGGTGGCTATTTTCCGTTCGCTGCTTGAGCGTCTGGGCGGGGAAGGGGAGCCGCCGGTCTGGCTGCTGGAGCGCGTGGCGCGTACCCGCTACGCGGGCAACGTGCGAGAACTGTCCAACGTGGCCGAACGCGTGGCCATCATGCAGAAGCAGTTCAAAACCTGGGACCAGCCTCGCATCGAACGCATTTTTGATCAGATTGCCGAACCGCTGCGCGCAGCAGGTGCGTTGGGCGGCGCCAGCACGCTGTGCGAACCGCCCGTCTTCACCGATGCGGAGCGCGCCGAACGCGCCCGTATCCTGGCCGCGTTGGACGTCAACGGCTGGCGCCGGCAGGACACCGCCAATACCTTGGGCATCAGCCGCAAAGTGCTCTGGGAAAAGATGCGCAAACTGCATCTGGGAGGCGGCCAAGGTGAAACGGCGGAAGGAATCGTCGAGGCATCGTGATCACGCAATAGGGAAAGGCCCGTATCGGGCGACAAATTGCTTGCCGGCAATGTAAGTGGAACAGCCGCGAGCGAAATAAATTGCTATAGTTCCGCAACGATTTTTTTGGGGAAGGCATGAACGTCCAATTTATCCGTGCCGCCACTCGCATGGCGCTGTTGGGCACGGCTCTGTCCGGCCTGGCGGCTTGCGCCAGCGCGCAATCCGAAGCGCCGCGGCCCACGGTTAAGCAGGTCGAAGACAAGCAGCCGGCCACCACGCCGGTGACCCCGCCCGCCGCGCCTGCGCCCGCTGCCGCGCGGCCGTCGTCGACCGTGGCTGAATTGCAAGGCCTGATCCAGAACCGTCAGGTCTCTGAGCTGCGCACTGCCTACAACGGCACGTACGGCGCCAGCCTGTTGTTCAAGCCGGACGACCTGACGTATTACGTCGCGCTGTTCCAGCAAAAGGATTTCTGGCGCGTGCTGAAAACGGTGTCCGAAAAGCAGGCCGAAGCGACTTATCGCGCTTTCGCCACGCAATCGGCCGAGCTGGCTGAAGTGGACATCAAGCGCATCAAGCTGCAAGCCGAATACGCCAATGCTGAGAAGCTCCTGGCCACCCGCAGCGCGCAACTGAGCACGCTGCAAGCCGACCGCACGCTGCGCATGCAGCAGGAAGAGCAAGTGGCGGCGCGTCAGGAACAGTCGCGCCAGGAAGCCACCGCGTTGGCCGATCAACAAAAGGATGTGCGTCAGCAACTGCGTGATCTGCAACGCCAGATCGATTCCCTGCAGGCGCAGCAGGCGCAAATCGACGCCAGCCCGGCGTCCAAGCGCGGCAAATAAGCGCAGGCTTATGCCAAGACGAAGACGGGCCTTCGGGCCCGTTTTTTCTTGAAAGCCCGCACCCTTTATTCCATCGCTGCGGGAATGGCGCTTGCTAGCGGGATGCTTGATATCTTGCGCCCGGACCCCATATAGCCACCATGGCTCTTAAAGTTTTCGATCTCCAGTGCGAACACAGCCACATTTTTGAAGGCTGGTTCGGTTCGCACGAAGACTATGACGCGCAAACGGCGCGTGGCCTGGTCACGTGCCCCGTCTGCGGGTCGGCCACCATCACCAAGCGCCTGTCGGCCCCGCGCTTGAATGTGTCGCACCTGCACGCCCCGGCGGCCCAAGCGCCCGCCGTGCCGGCTGGCGCGTCCGACGCCGAGAAGATGGCGGCGGTGCAGGCGTTGGTGATGAAGCAGGTGCGCGCGATGTTGCGCAATACCGAAAACGTGGGTCCGCGCTTTGCCGAAGAGGCGCGCCGCATTCACGATGGTGACGCCGATGAGCGGCCCATTCGCGGCACGGCCACGGTTGAAGAACGCCAAGCGCTGGCCGAAGACGGTATCGACGTCATGGCCGTGCCGGATTTTCTGGACGACGAACGCTTGCAGTAGCCGTGGCTAAGCGCTACTGGCGCGGCAAAGCGGCAACGTGAGAACAGAC
>Ga0256886_1000014_pt1 | contig 22496 bp, 20 predicted proteins | sample MC6MC0494MT_FD_186342 | JGI IMG/M metagenome (GOLD analysis project Ga0256886, IMG submission 186342) | Metatranscriptome of enriched soil aggregate microbial communities from Iowa State University, Ames, United States - MC6-MC0494-MT... | ecosystem: Environmental > Terrestrial > Soil >... | reverse complement strand
CGGCCCTTAAAGCATATCTAATAGTAGTTATACTTGATTAATGATTTAAAATCAATTATTGACCGCTATTTTTTTTGATAATTTCTTCTGAAATAGATTTTGGTACTTCTTCGTAATGATCAAAGGTCATTGTATATGTTCCACGACCTTGTGTATTAGAACGAAGAGATGTTGCATATCCAAACATTTCAGCAAGAGGAACGAACGCTTTTACGACTTGTGCGTTTCCACGTGCTTCCATTCCTTCTACGCGTCCACGACGTGATGTAATATCACCCATGATATCGCCAAGGTATTCCTCAGGGATTACGACTTCAACTTTCATGAGTGGCTCAAGCAATACAGGGTTACATTTTTTCACAGCGTTTTTAAGTGCCATAGAAGCTGCGATTTTAAATGCCATCTCACTCGAGTCAACATCATGGTAAGAACCGTCAAATAGTCTTGCTTTAACGTCGATTAATGGGTAGCCAGCAAGTACACCGTTTGCCATTGAATCTTCAAGACCAGCTTGTACAGCAGGGACATATTCACGAGGAACAACCCCACCCACAATTCCATTTTCAAATTCGAAGCCTTTTCCTTCTTCGTTAGGGGAGAATTCAATCCATACATGACCGAATTGTCCACGACCACCGGATTGGCGAACGAACTTACCTTCTACTTGAGCAGAAGTACGGAATGTTTCACGGTATGATACTTGAGGAGCACCGACGTTTGCTTCTACCTTGAATTCACGTTTCATACGGTCAACAAGGATGTCTAAGTGAAGCTCACCCATACCAGAGATAACAACTTGACCTGTTTCAGGATTTGTTTCCGCACGGAATGTAGGATCCTCTTCCTGAAGCTTTGCAAGGGCAGAACCCATTTTGTCTTGGTCTGCTTTAGATTTCGGTTCAATTGCAACTGAGATAACTGGTTCAGGGAATTCCATAGACTCTAAGATAACTAAATCTTTTTCGTCACATAGTGTGTCACCCGTACCTGTATCTTTAAGACCAACCGCTGCCGCGATATCCCCACTATATGCAGTAGAAATTTCTTCACGGTGATTGGCATGCATCTGCAGGATACGTCCGATACGTTCGCGTTTACCTTTAGTGGAGTTTTGAACGTAAGATCCAGAGTTCAAAGTTCCAGAGTATACACGGAAGAACGTTAGACGACCAACATATGGGTCAGTCATTACTTTGAAAGCAAGTGCCGAGAATGGCTCGCTATCGTCAGCATGACGAGCAACCTCTTCTTCTGTATCAGGAACAATCCCTTTAATAGATTCAATATCAGTCGGTGCAGGCAAGTAATCAAGAACTGCATCAAGTACTTTCTGAACACCTTTGTTTTTAAATGCTGTTCCGCAAAGAACTGGGTAAAATTCTACTTTCAATGTTGCCTGACGGATAGCAGCTTTTAATTCTTCGACGGAGATTTCTTCTCCTTCGAGATATTTCATCATAAGTTCTTCATCAAAATCCGCAACAGCTTCAATTAAGCCTGCGCGCATTTCTTCCGCTTGGTCACGTAGATCTTCAGGAATTTCTCCTTCAACAGCATCAAGTGCTGCATCTCCTTCGTAGAACCATGCTTTCATTTCTACAAGATCAACCATACCTGTGAAGGTATCTTCCGCACCAATTGGAAGTTGAATTGGATGTGCGTTTGCTTGTAGACGATCATGAAGTGTTTTAACAGAGTATAGGAAGTCCGCACCAATTTTATCCATCTTATTAACGAATACAATTCGTGGAACACCATATGTTGTAGCTTGGCGCCAAACTGTTTCAGTTTGAGGCTCAACGCCTGATTGAGCGTCAAGTACAGTTACAGCTCCATCAAGTACACGCAGGGAACGTTCAACTTCTACTGTGAAGTCTACGTGTCCTGGTGTATCGATGATGTTAACGCGGTACCCTTTCCATTGTGCAGTTGTAGCAGCAGATGTAATGGTAATTCCACGTTCCTGTTCCTGTTCCATCCAGTCCATTTGTGAAGCACCTTCATGTGTTTCACCAATTTTATGAATGCGCCCTGTATAGAAAAGAATACGTTCGGTAGTTGTTGTTTTACCAGCATCGATATGAGCCATGATTCCGATATTACGTGTCTTTTCTAAGGAGAAGTCTCTTGGCATTTCGTATTTCTCCTTCCTGGGATGAGTAGTAAAATTTTATAAAATGATATCTTACCAGCGATAATGTGCAAATGCTTTGTTTGCTTCAGCCATTTTATGCATATCTTCACGCTTTTTAATAGAAGCTCCAGTATTATTGGCTGCGTCCATAATTTCATAAGCTAGACGCTCTTCCATTGTTTTTTCTCCGCGAAGACGAGCATAATTTACTAACCAGCGTAGTCCTAAAGTTGAGCGACGGTCTGGGCGCACTTCAACTGGTACTTGGTAGTTAGCACCACCAACACGGCGAGCTCTAACTTCCAATACTGGCATGATATTTTTTAAAGCTTGATCAAATACTTCCATTGCATCCTTACCTGTGCGGTCTTGGATGATATCAAAAGCTGAATAAAGAATAGTTTGTGCTTTACCTCTTTTACCGTCTACCATAAGCTTGTTGATTAAACGAGTTACAAGCTTTGAGTTGTGAATCGGATCTGGTAGCACATCTCTTTTTGATACAGGTCCTTTACGTGGCATCGGTGTTCCTCCTTTCGATGATTCTATCTAGTTAATACTTATTTTTTTACTTTAGGTTTTTTCGTACCGTATTTAGAACGGCTTTGTGCACGCTTGTCAACACCAGCTGTATCAAGTGCACCGCGAACGATGTGGTAACGAACACCCGGTAAGTCTTTAACACGGCCTCCACGAATAAGAACAACACTGTGTTCTTGTAGGTTATGGCCAATACCTGGGATATAAGCAGTTACCTCGATTCCGTTAGTCAAACGAACACGTGCATATTTACGCAATGCTGAGTTTGGTTTTTTCGGAGTCATTGTACCAACACGTGTACATACACCACGCTTTTGCGGTGAAGATACGTTAGTGTTTACTTTTTTAAAGCTGTTATAGCCTTTGTTAAGTGCAGGTGAGTCAGAAGTTGTTACTTTTGATTTTCTATTTTTGCGCACTAATTGGTTAATTGTAGGCATTTTTGTTCCTCCCTTCGTTCTTTTATAAGCCCACACATCCAGGTGGTTCTTTTTAAGGCAAAAAACAAGTTTTTGCAATTAATATATAGTTGCAAAAACACCTTTAATGAATGATGGCAACAGTTGTTGCTCCGACATCAATGCCGCATGCTTTCCCAAGCTTTTTCATAGAATCCACTATCGTAATAGGAACATCCATTTCTTTAGCTGTGTGAATAATACTTTCCGTAATTCGCGAATCCGCATCGGATGCAACGAAAACTTCTTGTACATGCCCTGATTTAAGAGCTCTTACTGTCTGCTTTGTTCCTACGATCACATTTGAAGCCTGTGACACTTTTTCATAAGACATTTTCCATATCCTCCAAAGTAACAGGTATAATGATAGGAGCACCTTGAATATAGTATCATCTGTCATTTTCCATGTCAATAACAAATACGAAAAAAAATTCAAGGTATTGCTAGCCGACGGAATCGCCGACTAGCAATTTAATATTAACTAGATTTATTACTCTGCACTCATTACTTCGTCTTCTACTACCATTGCGGAAGCTGCCTTTCGGTACCTCTGCATTCCAGTTCCAGCTGGGACAAGCTTTCCGATAATAACATTCTCTTTCAATCCTAGCAATTGGTCTGTCTTTCCTTTGATAGCAGCATCTGTTAGTACGCGTGTTGTCTCTTGGAAAGAAGCAGCGGACAAGAAAGAATCAGTTTCTAACGAAGCTTTTGTGATACCAAGCAACACTGGACGGCCAGTTGCAGGGTTTCTTCCTTCCAGAAGTGCTTTTTGGTTGGCATCCGTAAATTGATGGACATCAAGTAGTGTACCTGGCAATACATCTGTCTCACCTGCATCAGCGACACGTACTTTTCTAAGCATTTGGCGAACCATTACTTCAACGTGTTTATCGCCAATCTCTACCCCTTGCATACGGTATACCTTTTGAACTTCAAGAAGCAAATACTCTTGAACTGCAGCAACATCGCGGATGCGAAGCAACTCTTTCGGATCGATGGATCCTTCTGTTAATTCTTGACCACGTTTTACTTGGTCATTAACAGCAACTTTTAATCGTGCAGTATATGGAGCATTATATGTGCGTGTCTCAATTTCCCCTTGAACTACAATCTCGTGCTGACGATCGCGACCTTCAGAAATGGAAGTGACGACACCGCTAATTTCAGTGATGACAGCTTGCCCTTTCGGATTTCGAGCTTCAAATAACTCTTGGATACGTGGAAGACCTTGAGTAATGTCGTCTCCCGCAACTCCTCCTGTATGGAAGGTCCTCATCGTTAATTGTGTTCCTGGTTCTCCGATGGATTGAGCTGCAATTATACCTACCGCTTCGCCTACATCAACGACAGAGCCAGTAGCTAGATTGCGGCCGTAGCATTTTTTACAAACGCCATGGCGGGTGTTACATGTAAATGCAGAACGAATCCATACTTCCTGAATGCCTGCATTTTCAATTTCTTTAGCAAGATCTTCGTCAATGAGTTCATTTTCCGAAACTAAGACATTGCCTGTTTCAGGATGAACAATTTTCTTCCTAGCATAGCGTCCAATTAAGCGCTCTTCAAGTGGCTCTATGATTTCAGTTCCATCTTTAAGCGCTGCAACAAGGAGTCCTCGATCCGTTCCACAGTCGTCCTCGCGAACAATTACATCCTGTGCAACATCTACAAGTCTTCTTGTTAAATAACCAGAGTCCGCTGTTTTCAGTGCTGTATCTGCAAGACCTTTACGAGCACCATGTGTCGAGATGAAGTACTCTAGAACCGTTAGTCCTTCACGGAAACTAGATTTAATCGGCAACTCGATGATTCGACCGGCCGGGTTAGCCATGAGTCCCCTCATACCCGCAAGCTGAGTAAAGTTCGAAGCGTTACCCCTCGCACCAGAGTCACTCATCATGAAGATAGGATTCAATCTTTCTAATGTTTTCATTAGTTTACTTTGAATCGTATCTTTTGCTGCACTCCAGATGGAAATAACACGATCATAGCGTTCTTCCTCTGTAATGAGACCGCGCTTAAATTGCTTCAAGACATTATCAACTTTATTTTGTGCTTCATTCAAAATCGTTTCTTTTTCTGCTAAAACTACGATATCTGATACCCCAACTGTAATCCCAGCCTTAGTTGAATACTTGAATCCAAGATTTTTCATACGGTCGAGCATTCTTGAAGTTTCCGTAATATGGAAACGTTTAAAGATTTCAGAGATGATATTCCCTAAAATTTTCTTTTTGAATGGTTCCACAATTGGTTGTTGTTTAATAAACTCGGCAACATTTGTTGTCGGATTGACAAAGTATTTATCAGGAGTAACGCCTTCTAAATTTTCATTTGTCGGTTCATTTATATATGGGAAAGATGGTGGAAGAATTTCGTTAAAGATCAACTTACCTACTGTTGTTAATAATAGGCTATTGTTTTGTTCTTCCGTAAATTTTTCATTTTTCAAAGAGCTTGCTTGAATCGCGATTCGAGAGTGAAGATGAACATACCCATTCTGATACGCAATTAATGCTTCATTCGTATCTTTGAATACCATCCCTTCTCCATCTGCACCTTCACGCTCAAGAGTTAAATAATAGTTACCAAGTACCATATCCTGAGACGGTGTTACAACTGGCTTTCCGTCACGTGGATTCAAGATGTTTTGAGCCGCAAGCATTAACAAACGTGCTTCTGCTTGTGCTTCTGCTGATAGCGGTACGTGAACAGCCATTTGGTCTCCGTCAAAGTCAGCATTGTAAGCTGTACAAACGAGAGGATGGAGTCTAATCGCTCTTCCTTCTACTAGAGTTGGTTCAAATGCTTGAATACCTAGTCTGTGAAGAGTCGGTGCTCTGTTTAATAGAACTGGGTGCTCACGAATTACATCTTCGAGGACATCCCAAACTTCTGGCTGAACTCGCTCTATTTTTCGCTTCGCACTTTTAATATTGTGTGCAAGGCCCTTTTCAACCAATTCCTTCATAACAAATGGCTTAAATAGTTCTAGAGCCATTTCTTTCGGTAACCCACATTGATACATTTTTAGGTTAGGACCTACGACGATTACTGAACGGCCGGAGTAGTCAACACGTTTTCCGAGAAGGTTTTGACGGAAGCGCCCTTGTTTTCCTTTTAACATGTGTGAAAGGGATTTTAACGGACGATTTCCTGGACCTGTTACAGGCCTTCCTCTTCTACCATTGTCGATTAAAGCATCCACAGCTTCTTGAAGCATCCTTTTTTCGTTTTGAACGATAATGCTAGGTGCTCCTAGATCTAATAATCTCTTTAAACGATTGTTTCGGTTAATGACACGACGATATAAGTCATTTAAGTCCGAAGTGGCAAAACGTCCACCTTCAAGCTGAACCATCGGACGCAATTCAGGTGGAATAACTGGCAGAACGTCTAGAACCATCCAATCAGGCTGATTTCCAGAATGACGGAAAGCTTCTAGTACTTCCAAACGCTTAATAGCGCGAGTACGACGTTGTCCTTGTGCCGTTTTAAGTTCTTCTTTAAGTTGGTCTACTTCTTTTTCAAGATCGATATCTTGAAGTAATTTTTTAATAGCTTCTGCACCCATAGATGCTTGGAATTGTGAACCGTATTTTTCGCGGTATGCACGATATTCTTTTTCAGAAAGAAGCTGTTTTTTATCTAAGGTCGTACTACCTACATCTGTCACAACATAGGACGCGAAGTAGATAATTTCTTCCAAAGCGCGAGGGGACATGTCGAGGACAAGTCCCATACGGCTTGGAATACCCTTGAAATACCATATATGTGAAACTGGTGCAGCTAACTCAATATGCCCCATTCTTTCACGACGAACCTTCATACGTGTTACTTCTACGCCACAGCGATCACATACTACTCCCTTATAGCGAACACGCTTATACTTCCCACAATGACATTCCCAGTCCTTTGTTGGACCGAAAATACGTTCACAGAACAAACCGTCTTTTTCCGGTTTCAATGTACGATAGTTGATTGTTTCTGGTTTTTTTACTTCACCGTAAGACCAAGAACGGATTTTATCAGGTGAAGCAAGACCGATTTTCATATACTCAAAATTATTAACATCCAGCAAGGGGCCTACCTCCCTTTTCGTCTACAGGTTTTACCCTAATTGCTAATTTCAAGGAATTATTCATGTGATGCTGCCGTTTCTTCTACTTTAGCATCTGGAGCAATATTCAGTGTATCAGCCTGGTTGACATCGTCATCATCATCCAGGTCTCGCATTTCTATTTCTTCTTCATCACCTGATAGAATTTTGACATCCATACCAAGACTTTGAAGTTCTTTGATTAATACTTTAAATGACTCAGGCACTCCTGGTTCAGGAACATTTTCACCTTTAACAATGGCTTCATATGTTTTTACACGACCTACGACATCATCAGACTTAACTGTAAGGATTTCTTGAAGTGTGTAAGCCGCACCATATGCTTCAAGTGCCCAAACTTCCATTTCTCCAAAACGCTGTCCACCAAATTGTGCCTTACCACCAAGTGGTTGCTGGGTAACAAGTGAGTAAGGTCCCGTAGAGCGAGCATGCAATTTATCGTCAACCATGTGCGCAAGTTTAATCATATACATGATACCCACGGATACACGGTTATCAAAAGCTTCTCCCGTTCTACCATCATAAAGGACGGTTTTTGCGTCACTTGCCATTCCTGCTTCTTCAATCGTTTCCCAAACGTCTTCTTCAGTAGCACCGTCAAAGACTGGTGATGCCATGTGAAGGCCAAGACTTCTAGCAGCCATACCCAAGTGAAGTTCAAGTACTTGCCCGATATTCATACGGGATGGTACACCAAGTGGGTTAAGCATTACATCGACTGGAGTTCCATCTGGCATATACGGCATATCTTCTTCAGGAAGGATACGGGAGATAACCCCTTTGTTTCCATGGCGTCCTGCCATCTTATCCCCTTCAGAAATTTTACGCTTTTGAACAATATAAACGCGAACTAGTTGATTCACTCCCGGAGGAAGTTCATCTCCATCTTCCCGGTTGAATACTTTTACATCAAGCACGATTCCGCCGCCACCATGAGGTACGCGAAGAGAAGTATCACGGACTTCACGAGCTTTTTCCCCAAAGATTGCGTGAAGTAGACGTTCCTCTGCAGTAAGTTCTGTTACTCCCTTAGGAGTTACTTTTCCAACAAGCAAGTCACCATCTTTTACTTCAGCACCGATACGGATAATTCCACGCTCATCTAGATTGCGAAGCGCATCTTCTCCAACGTTCGGAATATCACGTGTCATTTCTTCTGGTCCGAGCTTCGTATCACGGGCTTCAGATTCATATTCTTCAATATGAATAGATGTATATACATCGTCTTTTACAAGACGCTCACTCATGATAATCGCATCTTCGTAGTTGTATCCTTCCCATGTCATAAATGCGACAAGGACGTTTCTTCCAAGTGCCAATTCACCTTTATCCATCGATGGACCGTCACCTAAGATTTCTCCCTTAGACACTCGATCGCCAACACTAACGATTGGACGCTGATTGTAGCATGTTCCTTGGTTAGAACGAATAAACTTTTGCATACGATATTTACGAAGGTCACCCTTAACCTCTTGACCGTCAACTTCTTGAATACCGCGAACCCATACTTCACGGGATTCAACATGCTCAACAATCCCGTCTTGCTTACAGATAACAGCAGCTCCTGAATCTTTGGCTGATACGTATTCCATACCAGTACCTACAAGAGGGGCTTCTGGTTGCATAAGTGGAACAGCTTGTCGTTGCATGTTCGCTCCCATTAGAGCACGGTTCGAGTCGTCGTTCTCTAAGAATGGAATACAAGCTGTTGCAGCAGAGACAACTTGTTTCGGCGATACATCCATGTAGTCAATTCGGTCTCTTCTAACGACAGTGTTTTCCCCACGGAAACGAGCAATGACTTCTTCGTTTAAGAATCCACCTTCATCAGAAAGAGGAGCATTTGCTTGGGCCACAACATAATTATCTTCTTCATCCGCTGTTAAATAATCGATTTGGGACGTAACTAACCCAGTTTCAGGGTCAACGCGGCGATATGGTGTTTCAATAAATCCAAAACGATTCACTTTAGCAAAACTGGATAAAGAGTTAATCAAACCAATGTTTGGACCTTCTGGCGTTTCAATCGGACACATACGACCATAGTGTGAGTAGTGAACGTCACGGACTTCAAAGCCTGCACGTTCACGAGTTAATCCACCAGGTCCAAGTGCAGATAGACGACGTTTATGGGTTAACTCCGCAAGCGGATTTGTTTGGTCCATAAATTGCGATAGCTGGGAACTACCGAAAAATTCTTTAATTGATGCGATTACTGGACGAATGTTAATCAACTGCTGTGGAGTGATCGTGTTAATATCTTGAATGGACATACGTTCTCTTACGACACGTTCCATACGAGATAAACCGATTCTAAACTGATTCTGCAACAATTCACCCACAGAACGTAGACGACGATTACCAAGGTGATCGATGTCATCAGTATCTCCTACATCATAAAGCAAATTAAAGAAGTAGCTTATAGATGCAATTATGTCGGCAGGTGTAATATTTTTAATAGCTTCCTCAACATAAGCATTTCCAATTACATTAATGACTTTATCCTCGTCATCATGTGGAGCGTATATTTTAATGGACTGAACAACGATATCACCATCTAATACTCCGCCATGTTGATTATAGGTTTTAAAACCAGTGCCATTTTCTAAATTAGAGACGATTCTATCCAAATTACGGCGATCAAGCACTGTACCTTCTTCTGCAATGATTTCTCCTGTTTCCGGATCAGCTAATGTTTCAGCCAACCGTTGTCCGAAAAGACGATTTTTAATATGGAGCTTTTTGTTCAATTTATAGCGTCCAACACTCGCAAGATCATATCTCTTCGGGTCAAAGAACCTGGAAACTAACAAGCTTTTTGCATTGTCCACTGTAGGTGGTTCACCAGGGCGAAGGCGCTCGTAAATTTCGAGCAATGCTTTTTCAATGCTTTCTGTGTTGTCTTTTTCAAGAGTATTACGAAGATATTCATTGTCACCGATTAAATCGATGATTTCTTGATCAGAACCAAATCCCAATGCTCGTAAAAGAACTGTTACTGGTAATTTCCTTGTACGATCGATACGTACATATACTACGTCTTTTGCATCTGTTTCATATTCAAGCCATGCACCACGATTGGGGATGACTGTTGCTGTAAAACCTTTTTTTCCGTTCTTATCGAGCTTTCCGTTATAGTACACACTCGGAGAACGAACAAGTTGTGAAACAATGACGCGCTCGGCACCGTTGATAATAAAAGTACCCATTTCTGTCATTAGCGGGAAATCACCCATAAAGACGTCTTGGTCTTTAACTTCACCTGTTTCTTTATTGACCAGGCGAAGTTTAACTCTTAGTGGAGCGGAATAAGTAGCATCTCGCTCTTTCGATTCTTCGACTGAGTATTTGGGTTCTCCAAGACTATAATCGATGAATTCTAATGATAGATTTCCAGCAAAATCCTCGATTGGCGAGATGTCCTGGAACATTTCCTTTAAGCCCTCATCAAGAAACCATTGGTAGGATGAAGATTGGATTTCGATTAGATTAGGTAGCTCCAATACTTCGCTTATTCGTGCAAAGCTTCTGCGCTTCCTGTGCCGTCCGTACTGAACTAGTTGACCTGTCAACTGATTCACCCCTCAAATCATGCGTTATAATGATTGCATTTAGTCTGGATAAACCAGAAAAAATGGTGTATCATAGAACAAAAAGAAAAATGGTTTTGCTTGAAAACCACATTTTTCACATGACGAACTATTATTTTATAATCTTTTCCAACTTTGCCAAATTCCATACAATTTATTATAAAAATGACAAAAGATTAGAAAACACTATATTCGCATTTTACAATGCTACCACAAGGTTATTTACAAGTCAATGTTTTTTTGCTTTTAAAATGTAATAACCTTTCTTTTTCGCCACTATGTCTACACCGCCGAATAATTCCTCGAGCTTCGCCTTTGCTGACGGAGCTCCTTGCTTTTTTTGAATGACTACCCGCAACTCTCCTCCAGATCTTAAATGTTGAAAGCTTTGTTCAAAGATAGTATGAACAACTTCTTTTCCAGCTCGAATAGGAGGATTGGTTAATATTGCAGCAAAATTTTCCTCATTAACATTTTCAAAGCGATCACTTTCATATATCTCTACATTATCAATCTCATTTTTTTCGGCATTTTCCTTTGCCAATCCAATCGCCCTTTGATTCACATCGATCATATGAACTAACCGATTCGGAAAATCCTTTGCAATACTTAAGCCGATCGGGCCATACCCACACCCAACATCTAATATTGGGCCAGCTATTTCCGGAGCATCAAATGTATCGATTAATAATCGGGATCCAAAGTCTACTTCACTTTTTGAAAAAACACCTTGATCCGTTTTAAAACGAAATGGATGATTCCGTAATTCTACATTCCAAAACTTCGGATCACTAGCAACTTCAGGTTCACGCGAATAATAATGTTCAGCCAATTGACAACCTCCTCTTGACCCTCAAATGAGTTAATTAAAGTTCGAAAAAAAATTAGTGAAAAAAAGCCCGCTTAAACGCAGCGAGCTTTTTATTTTCTAGATGATTACTTAACTTCGACGCTAGCTCCAACTTCTTCAAGTTTAGCTTTGATTTCTTCTGCTTCTTCTTTAGATGCGCCTTCTTTAACTGGCTTTGGAGCATTGTCAACAAGTTCTTTCGCTTCTTTCAAGCCAAGGCCTGTAAGTTCGCGTACAACTTTGATAACTTTGATTTTTTGTGCACCAGCATTAGCAAGTACTACATCAAACTCAGTTTGTTCAGCAGCAGCTTCTCCACCAGCAGCACCGCCAACTACAGCTACAGGAGCAGCAGCAGTTACGCCGAATTCTTCTTCAATTGCTTTAACAAGATCGTTTAATTCAAGAACTGTCATATTCTTGACAGCTTCAATGATTTGTTCTTTAGTCATGATTTATTTCCTCCGTTAATTTTATTAGTTTTTAAATGGAAATTCCGATATTAAGCGCTTTGTTCTTCTTTTTGGTCTGCAACAGCTTTAGTTGCAAGTGCCAAGTTACGAATAGGAGCTTGTAGAACGCTAAGCAACATAGAAAGCAACCCTTCGCGAGATGGAAGTTCCGCAAGTGCCTTAACTTCTTCAACAGTTGCGATATTACCTTCGATTACACCAGCTTTGATTTCAAGTGCTTCATTCTTTTTCGCAAAGTCGTTCAAAATTTTCGCAGGAGCTACAACATCATCAGCACTGAATGCAATAGCGTTTGGTCCTGTCAAAGATTCATTTAAGTCTGTAAGTCCAGCAATTTCTGCAGCGCGGCGTGCCATTGAGTTTTTGTAAACTTTAAATTCAATACCCGCTTCACGAAGTTGTTTACGAAGTTCAGTTACTTGTGCAACTGACAAACCACGGTAATCAACAACAACTGTAGAAACACTCGATTTTAACTTCTCAGAAATTTCTTCAACAACTTGTTTCTTTTGTTCAATTACTTTGCTCATCTTTACACCTCCTAGATTCCAGATGGACATTTATACCATATACAAAAAACCTCCACATATAGACATGGAGGTTTCACGCGTCAATCATCCGAACAGATTGATCTTATATCGCAATGACCTCGGTAGGAAATTAAGCTTTTTGGGCACCTACTGTCTACGGTACAAATGATTAAATTTTCAACAAAGAGTATTCTATCAGATTATTTTCCGATAGTCAACTATTTTTATACTGAAGAAGGATCCACTTTTACGCCAGGTCCCATTGTTGAAGTAACTGTAACATTCTTCATATAAGTTCCTTTTGCAGCAGATGGCTTCGCTTTTAATAATGTATCAAAAATAGTAGCAAAGTTTTCAACAAGTTTCTCTTGATCGAAAGAAACTTTTCCGATAGGAACGTGAATAATACCTGATTTGTCTACACGATATTCAACTTTACCAGCTTTAATTTCGTTTACAGCTCTTGCTACATCAAATGTAACAGTTCCTGTTTTTGGGTTTGGCATTAAACCTTTAGGTCCTAGTGTACGACCAAGCTTACCAACTTCACCCATCATATCTGGAGTAGCTACGATAACATCAAATTCGAACCAACCTTGGTTGATTTTATTAATGTATTCTGAGTCGCCTACGTAATCAGCACCTGCAGCTTCTGCTTCTTTAAGTTTTTCACCTTTAGCAAAAACCAACACGCGTTGAGTTTTACCTGTACCATTTGGAAGTACAACTGCACCACGGATTTGTTGGTCAGCTTTTCTTGGGTCTACACCTAAACGGAAAGCTGCTTCTACTGTTGCATCAAATTTAGCATAGTCAATTTTTTTAACAAGTTCAATTGCTTCAGAGATAGAATAAGCTTTTGAACGATCAACTTGCTTCAAAGCTTCTACATATTTCTTACCTTTTTTAGCCATTAATATTTCCTCCTATATTGTGGTTTTAGCGGAATGTGACCTCCCACGTCGTAAAGCACGAGCGCTTCGTGCAGCCTATAAAGCAAATGTTCTGAGGTAAGAAAACTTCTATTGACTCAGGTTAATTTAACTTCAAAAGCTAAGCGCTGGAGCTAGACAACCGAAAAACGAAGCGCCTATTTGACGCCAATGCAAAATGAACAAGCTTGCTTGTTCACAATAAAGGAAGGCTGTGAAGCAGCCTCCCTCTATCAACAACCTCTAAAATCAAAATCAGTCTTCGATTTTGATACCCATGCTGCGCGCAGTGCCTTCAACCATTAGCATAGCCGCTTCAACGCTAGCTGCATTTAGGTCTGGCATTTTTGTTTCAGCGATTTCACGTACTTTATCGCGTTTCACAGTCGCAACTGACTTTTTATTTGGTTCACCAGAACCAGACTCGATACCAGCTGCTTTTTTAAGTAAAACTGCAGCAGGTGGAGTTTTTGTAATGAATGTAAAAGAACGGTCTTCAAATACCGTGATTTCAACTGGAATGATTAAACCAGCTTGATCTGCTGTACGAGCATTAAATTCCTTACAGAATCCCATGATATTTACACCTGCTTGACCTAGTGCTGGTCCAACTGGTGGAGCTGGATTCGCTTTGCCCGCAGGAATTTGTAATTTTACAAGTTTAATTACTTTTTTAGCCACGAGACACACCTCCTTAAGTCCGTGATGTGGTAAATGGGTTTTCACCCTCCCACTCAACATATCAAAATATTAGATATTAATGTTTAATCAGTTCTCCGTTTCGGAAGCATACTGACCTAGAAGATATTATCACTTTTTACAATAGATTTCAAGTTGTTTCAAATTATATTTTCTCAATTTGAGTGAAATCCAATTCAACAGGCGTTTCACGGCCAAACATATTGACCATAACTCTTGCTTTTCCTTTTGTTTGGTCCATATCTTCGATTTTTCCAGTAAAATTAGCAAACGGCCCTTCTTTTACCGTCACTGTTTCACCAGGTTCAAACTTCACGTCAATTCGTTTTTCTTCTAATCCCATTCTCTTTAGAATGAATGAAATTTCTTCGGGTAACAATGGTGTTGGCTTTGAACCTGATCCCGAAGAACCGACAAATCCTGTTACTCCTGGTGTATTACGCACAACATACCATGAATCATCTGTCATAATAATCTCGACAAGGACATAACCTGGGAATACTTTTCTTTTTACAACTTTCTTTTTCCCGTTTTTGAAATCTGTCTCTTCGTCTTCAGGAACGATTACTCGGAAAATCTTATCTTGCATGCCCATGGACTCAACACGTTTTTCGAGGTTCGCTTTGACTTTATTTTCGTAGCCGGAATAAGTATGGACAACATACCAGTTCTTTTCCATTTATTAGGACGCTTCGTCCTTCCCTCCCTGTACACTTAAAATTTTCTCCAAATGAAAAAACCCGTTGACCGGGCTCTAAGACTCTGCATTTATATTTTTCATTATACCATGAGGAACTGTATATTATACAAGTCCTAAGGTAAAATAAGAATTTACATTCCGAGAATAAAACGTATTGCTTTAGAGATGACTAGGTCAACACCTGCAAAAAATAATGCCAGTATTGTAACAGTTGCTACAACCGTAATTGTATAACCGGTAAGTTCCTTTCTTCTTGGCCAACTTACTTTCCTCATCTCTGAGCTTACATTGCGAAAGAATTGGGTTAAGCTTGACATGATCGTACCTCCAAGTATATAGCTGCTTATGTGTGAATGTATGCTATTTTGTTTGTTTGTGAATTGTATGAGCGTTACAACTTCTGCAAAATTTCTTTAATTCCAGGCGTGTAGCGTCTTCTTTATTCTTGTCTGTCATATAATTGCGCGAGCCACACACTGCACAGACTAATGCAACTTTCTTTTTCACTTGCAGCACCTGCTCTCCCAATTATCTAATAAAAAATATCACGGAAGTTTATTTCTGTCAATAAAAGGTTTGGAATTTAAACGCTTAATTCTCGCAGTTCCAAATAACGCTCAAGCTTTCTTTTTACCCTTTGTAAAGCGTTATCAATTGACTTTACGTGACGATCTAATTCATCGGAAATCTCTTGATATGATCGCCCATCTAAATAAAGCGCTAACACCTTTCTTTCCAAATCACTCAATAATTCCATTACTTTTTCTTCGATATTATTTAGTTTTTCTCTATTAATTAGAAGTTCCTCAGGATCGAGAATCTTTGCACCGGAGATTACATCCATTAATGTACGATCTGATTCTTCATCGTATATTGGCTTGTCCAAAGAAACATAGGAATTTAGCGGGATGTGTTTTTGTCGGGTGGCTGTTTTGATTGCAGTGATAATTTGTCTAGTAATGCAAAGCTCAGCAAAAGCCTTAAATGATGAAAGCTTGTCTTCTTTAAAATCTCGGATAGCTTTGTATAAACCTATCATGCCTTCTTGCACAATATCTTCTTTATCTGCTCCGATTAAAAAATACGAACGGGCTTTCACCCTTACAAAATTGCGGTATTTTTTAATGAGGTAATCTAGTGCTTCACTTTCTCCTTCTTGAATCAGTTCGATTAGTTCTTCATCTTCTAATAAATCATATCTGATGTCGTCATCTAGTCTGATATTTGAGATCACCGTATCCCCCACCCTCAAAACCATAGATAAATACTATTATACATGACAAAATTTTCTAGCGTCAACTAGTCATTTTTCTCCACGTCTCCATTTTTCGAAAATTGCTGCAACTTCATCGCTTAATGGAATCTTTGATACAGGAAGTTTTTCTCTTGTCTTTTCGAGCCGCTTATCTATCTTTCGATCAATCGCCTGAACCTCAATCAATAGTTCTCGGGCGGAAATTCTGAGGGCCCCTTGTCCAAAAATGGCCCATTGTTCCGTGTAATCTGAAGTGGCAACATGGATTTGCGTTCGAATATTGCTCAATTCTCTGGCTAATTTTTCAATCCGTTCATCCGCGGTTTCTTCAGCTTTCGTATAAATAACATCAATTTTATGCTTTCGGTATTTTTTTTCTACTCCCTTCACATCATAAGCATCAAAAACGACAATTACCTTATATCCTGTATAGCCTTGATAATCAGCCATTATTTCAATTAACCGATCCCTCGCGGCTGCCAGATCCTTCTTCTTTAATTCAATCAGCTCGGTCCAGGCACCGATGATGTTATAGCCATCGACAATAAGGATATCCATTATGTCAACCCTCGATTGGATTCCGTTTACGATGAACTTCATACATAAGTAAAGCAGCAGCTACTGAAGCATTAAGTGATGTAACATGTCCTGACATTGGCAAGTGGATTAAGAAATCACATTTTTCCCTGATTAATCGTCCAATCCCTTTACCCTCACTTCCGATTACGATAGCTAACGGCATAGTAGCGTCCATCTTTCTGTAATCTTGGCTACCCTTTGCGTCAGTTCCAAATACCCAAATACCACGTTCTTTTAATTCATCAATAGTTCTAGCAATATTCGTAACACGTGCCACCGGGATATATTCAATTGCTCCTGTTGATAGCTTTGCCACTGTAGCGGTTAGACCTACTGCCCTTCGCTTCGGAATAATGATGCCATGCACCCCTGCAGCATCTGCGGTTCGCAATATAGAACCTAAATTATGAGGATCTTCTAACTCGTCTAAAATAAGAAAAAACGGATCTTCTCCCTTTTTGGAAGCATGTGCAAATAAATCGTCAATTTCAGCATATTGGTAAGCTGCTACCTGAGCAATGACGCCTTGATGATTCTCCTTTGTGTTCTGCTCAATTTTTTGCTTTGGAACGTATTGAACTAAAACATTGCGTTCTTTTGCAAGTTTCACAATTACCTGCATTTGTCCTTTTTGAGATCCTTCAGCAATCCAGATTTTATTAATATCCCGGTCTGATTTCAACGCTTCTATAACGGGGTTTTTCCCCGCAATCCACTCCTGACTCATGCTGTTCCCACTCCCCCGGTTTCAATCTTCATAATTGCCTCATCGATTATTTCATTAAGTCGATTACGGTCGTTCGCTAAATAAACCCAGCCAATCACCGCTTCGAAAGCGGTGCTATGGCGGTACGTAATGACGTCAGTGTTTTTGGGGGTTGTCCCAGATTTTGCGTTTCTTCCCCGCTTCATAACACCAATTTCCTCTTCAGTTAAAAAATTTTCTTCAATCATTTGCTTTAATATTCGTGACTGTGCTTTTGCCGACACAAAACGGGTCGCTTCTCGGTGAAGCCGATGTGGTTTTGTTTTACCGTTAAGTAAAAGGTAATGCCTGATAAACACATCATAAACGGCGTCACCGATATAAGCGAGGGCTAAACTATTTAATTGCTTGTAGTCTACTTCTTTTCCAGGCAAATTCATATTGATTATCCCCGTTTCCATCTTGTCCCTTGTGGTGTATCTTCAAGAATGATATTCATTTCTTTTAATTGATCGCGAATTTGGTCAGCACGTTGGAAGTTACGATTTTTCCTTGCTTCCAATCGCTCTTGAATTAAATTATCAATTTCTTCGTCAAGCAAATCCAACGTTTCCAATTGTAAGCCTAGAACAGAGAATAATTCTTCAAATGTGTTCATGAAAGATTCAATGACATTCTCAGATGTGTTTTCTTCCATCAAATAGTAATTTGCCTGTTTCGCAAGTTCAAATAAAATAGAGATTCCATCCGCTGTATTGAAATCATCGTCCATTTCTTTTATAAAATCATTCTTCAAATCTGAAATTTTGTCCAGCCATTCATCATCGTTCGTTGTTAAATTGGCACTGACCTCTAAACGATGTTTTAAATTTTGATAAGATGTTTTTAATCTTTCAAGACCTGCTCCTGCATTTCTTAACAATTCATCTGTAAAGTTGATTGGATTACGGTAATGGACAGCTAACATAAAGAACCTTAATACTTGTGGGTCTACAGATTTAAGAATATCGTGAACTAGGACAAAGTTTCCAAGAGACTTCGACATTTTTTCATTATTGATATTGATATATCCATTATGCATCCAATATCGAGCGAATGTTTTCCCAGTCAATGCTTCTGATTGGGCAATTTCATTTTCATGATGCGGAAAAGTTAAGTCTTGCCCGCCTGCATGTATATCAATAGTATCACCCAAGTATTTCCGAGCCATAGCAGAGCACTCAATATGCCAGCCTGGTCTTCCTTCGCCCCACGGACTATCCCAAGAAATTTCTCCTTCCTTTGCCGCTTTCCATAGTGTGAAATCAAGAGCATCTTCCTTCTTTTCACCAGCTTGAATACGCGCTCCTATTTTTAAATCATCAACTGATTGGTGGGAAAGCTTACCATACTCGTCAAAACGTCTTGTTCTATAATAAACATCTCCGTTTGATTCATAAGCAAAACCTTTTTCAATCAATGTTTCAATAAATTCAATGATGATATCCATATTTTCCGTTACACGCGGATGAAGGTTTGCTCTCTTGCACCCAAGCGCCGAGACGTCTTCAAAAAAAGCATCAATAAATCGTTCTGCTACTGTAGGTACGTCAGTTCCAAGTTCAGCTGCTGCTTTAATAAGCTTATCGTCTACATCTGTAAAATTAGATACGAAATTCACATCATATCCTCGATATTCCAAGTAACGGCGAACTGTATCGAATACTATAGGAGGCCTTGCATTTCCAATATGAATATAGTTATAAACGGTCGGACCACATACATACATCTTTACTTTTCCTTCTTCTAAAGGAATAAAATCTTCTTTCTTTCGAGTTAAAGTATTATAAATTTTAATGGCCATCAATCGATACTCCTTTCGAGATTTCCTTCTGCAATTGAGAGATTTCTTCTTGTAATTGTGAGATCTTTTTATCCATATCTGTACATTTATCTGAAATTGGATCAGGTAAATCACAATGATTTAAATCTTTAATTCTTACTCCGTCCCGGATGACAACTCTTCCTGGTATCCCTACAACAGTGGAATTGGGAGGCACATCTTTTAAAACAACGGACCCTGCTCCTACTTTTGAATTTTTCCCAATTGTGATATTTCCAAGTACCTTAGCACCTGTTGCAATAAGGGCATTATCTTCAATCGTCGGATGCCTTTTACCTTTTTCTTTTCCCGTTCCACCCAAGGTTACCCCCTGATAAACCGTCACATTATTACCGATTTCACACGTTTCTCCAATCACAACCCCCATCCCATGGTCTATGAAGAAACGTCGCCCGATGACCGCACCAGGATGAATCTCAATCCCAGTAAAAAAACGATTAATTTGTGATATGATTCTCGCGGCAAAATACATTTTCCTTTTGTATAAAACATGTGCTACCCGATGAGCCCAAATCGCATGCAATCCGGAGTAAGTTAAGATGACCTCCAGACTCGTTCGTGCAGCAGGGTCCTGATCGAATACAGTCTCTATATCTTCTTTCATTCTTTTAAACATAAATTAGGCACCCCCTTTTTAAAACGTAAGCGTGTGTACCAAGGTACAGACTTAACTAATTTAAATTCCATATATATAAATAAAGACGCCTCTGAGAAAATCAGAGACGCCTTAGCGCGGTTCCACTCTGGTTGGGCAATAGCTTAAATAAGCAGGTACCCCAGCTCCTTCTTGATAACGGCAAGACTACCGCCTGCACCTACTTAGTTTCCCTGTTCGGATGAGGACTCAGAGGTGCACTTCAAAAAATGAATGTCTGGTCCCGCTCTCAGCCAGTGGCGGTCCTCTCTGATCAGTTTCATTTTTTTACTTTTCCTCTTCAACGTTTTGATTGTAAGTTCTTGTTCAAAAAGGAGGATAAAAAGGACCAAGTCGGCTAGAGGCACTGACGTCCTGTCAGCTACGCCGACACTAGCACATTCCTGTGGCGTCGAATTTCAAGACGGCGCAGTTTCAAACAGCGGAGAAACCAGCCAACGCAGAAATTCGATGTGTCATTTTTATCGGACTTTTTGAACATCCTATATAACCATAATATATTACATTTTTATCTAAATGTTAACCCTTCAAACGCTCTAGTCTTCTTATTATTTTTTCTTTTCCTAATAATTCGATTGCGTTAGGAAGCTCTGGTCCATGAGTTTGTCCTGTCACTGCGACACGAATAGGCATAAATAATTTTTTCCCTTTTTGCCCTGTCGATTTTTGGACAGCTTTTATTGCTTGCTTAATACCGTCCGCTTCAAAAGGTGAAAGGGCATCGACTTCGTCATAAAATGCACTCAATACTTCAGGTACCTGCTCCTCTTCCAAAACAGCTTTTGCCTCTTCGTCGTATTCAAGGTCATCTTTAAAAAACATACTTGATAACTCTACGATTTCTGCTCCGTAGCTCATTTGATCTTGATATAGAGCAACTAAACTTCTAGCCCATGTTTCTTCTTCTTGACTTAACTGTTCACTAACAAGTCCTGCTTTTACAAGATGAGGAAGTGCCAGAGCAACAACTTGGTCTAGATCAAGCTTTTTCATATATTGATTATTCATCCAAGCAAGCTTTTGCTTATCGAATAATGCTGGAGATTTTGATAGTCGATTTGCATCGAAAATATTAATGAATTCCTCTTTTGAAAAAATTTCATCTTCACCTTGTGGAGACCATCCAAGCAAGGCAATGAAATTAAATAAAGCTTCAGGTAAATACCCTAGTTCAGCGTATTGCTCAATAAATTGAATAATGGATTCATCACGTTTACTCAATTTTTTTCGACTTTCATTAACAATTAGTGTCATATGCCCATAAGTAGGAGGTTCCCAATCAAATGCTTCAAAAATCATCAATTGTTTTGGCGTATTAGAAATATGATCGTCTCCACGCAAAACATGACTAATTTTCATTAAATAATCATCAATGGCAACGGCAAAATTATATGTTGGGATTCCATCTTTCTTTACAATGACAAAGTCACCGATACCGTCAGATTCAAAGGAAACATCATCCTTAACCATATCTTTAAATGCATAAACCTTACCAGCAGGAACTTTAAAGCGGATGCTCGGAATTCTTCCTTCTGATTCAAGCGCCGCTTGCTCTTCTTTGGAAAGATGAGCACATTTCCCAGAATAACGAGGCATTTCGCTGCGTGCGATTTGCGCTTCACGTTCCTTCTCTAATTCTTCTTCAGTACAGTAACATTTATAAGCAAGTCCACGATCTAAAAGTTGATCATAATATTCTTTGTAAATGGCAACACGTTCGGATTGTCGATATGGACCATAACCTCCGTCCTTGTCCACACTTTCATCCCAATCGATTCCGAGCCATTTTAAGTACTTAAGCTGACTCTCTTCGCCGCCTTCAATATTTCGTTTCAAATCTGTATCTTCAATTCTTATAAGGAATGTTCCACCTAAATTGCGTGCGAACAAATAATTAAATAGTGCTGTACGCGCATTTCCAATGTGCAGATGGCCCGTTGGACTCGGAGCATAGCGCACTCTAACGTCATTTGACATTTTCTTGCCTCCATTCAAAATCACGGTCTTTCTATTTTACAATAATTCAAAGTATGATTAAAGTTATTGAGTATAAACTTTATATAGTTGATTTTCACTTTAGAAAATCACTTTTCGTAGGCTGTATGTGACTACATCTTTTTCTCTATTAAAATTACCGCCTGCGTAGCTATTCCTTCCTCACGCCCCACAAAGCCAAGACGCTCGGTTGTTGTGGCTTTTACATTTACTTGAGATGTGTCAGCCTCTAAAAGCTCTGCAATTCGCTCTCTCATTTTATCAATATGAGGAGCCATTTTCGGTTTCTGCGCCATAATTGTACAATCGATATTGACGAGGGAATACCCACGTTCTTTTACAAGTTTCCAAACATGACTCAAAAGCTTTGCTGAATCTGCATCTTTAAAAGCCGG
>Ga0256886_1000006_pt1 | contig 30334 bp, 44 predicted proteins | sample MC6MC0494MT_FD_186342 | JGI IMG/M metagenome (GOLD analysis project Ga0256886, IMG submission 186342) | Metatranscriptome of enriched soil aggregate microbial communities from Iowa State University, Ames, United States - MC6-MC0494-MT... | ecosystem: Environmental > Terrestrial > Soil >... | reverse complement strand
TGGAAAAGATTAAAGCGCACCAAGAATTCCTGGCCAACCAACCAGAGGCGCGTGCACTTCAGCGCTCGCTGAAGAACGGCGACCAGATCATTTGCACCGAAGAGGCATTCTTCACTTATTCTGGGTGCAAAGAGTTGGCGGTTTCACAGTTGGTTGGCGACATGGTTTATGTCAACGGCAACGGACTTGGAACGATCCGCAGGCCATCTGACGGCGAAATCCTGCCGACAATCGGCAACTCGGTGCAGGGTGCTCTCATCAACCAGCAGCCGTACCATCACCCGCTAAAGCCAAAGGACAGTCGCCCAAACCGCCTGGGTCTTTGCACCGGGTTGAATGTCGGAACATTCCGGCTAGCCACGCACGAAGATCCTGGCTATCTAGATACACGCGACGGCTGGTCGTTGTACTATGAGCGTGAACTGAAACGTGAACGCGCCATTTCGTTCATCGCCACCTCAGCAGCGCTTGTCCTTTTGTCGATGTTGCTCACGCAGATGGTGCCGGCATGAAGCCGATAACCTTGCCAAAATGGCTATCAACCGGCTTGAAGAAGGTCACCACCAAGTCAGGCGGCAGCATGACAGCCGACCATGTAGTTCTTTTGTTCGCCCTCAGCCTTCGCATCTACGACTGCGCCGATAAGCTGCGCGGCCTGGCAGGTCGCCTGGAATCTAAAGTGCCAATGGAGATTCAACCGAAGATGAAGGCGATTCGCCGCGAGCCGGATGACTACAAAGTGTTCGGCGCAGTTATGAAGATCATCAACCTGTCCACTGACCAAATGGGCATCCTGAAGGGACAACGGATCAAGCGTAACGCTGAGATCGCTGACGAGGCACCTGCTGCGGACGGTGCTACGGCCAGACTGCTGGAGTTGCATTCGATTGGCATCGTTGAGTCGCCGATTGACCAAAACTGCCAGGTTGATAAAGCCGATGAAACCAAAGATGGCTGGGGCTGGCCATTTGCTGCTTCCACAACCAAGGCGCATTTCTTCATTCACGGCAAGGCGTTGTGCGGGAAGTGGAAGAACGCAGAAAATCTGGTGTACGCTTCCAACCGTGAACGCTGCGCCACCTGCAAGCGCATGCTACTGAAAGTTACAGGGGCTTAATATGGCAGATTTCAAGAGAGGCGACATAATTCGTTACTCTGTTGGATCTTCGGCCTTGGCGCGCCTGGAATCGCCTCACGCCGGTGGTTGGCACGCGGTTCATTGCATGGGTGGCTATATCTTTGTCAGCGAGGGCTACCCGCGCCCTATGCAGGCCGCGACTGCAGAAGACGTGGAAAAGTTCAATGAACTTAGAGCCAAGACCCTTCGCCAGCAAGGCCGAACTGAACAAGGCTGAAGTAATCGCTTGCCTTCCAGTCAGAGGTGACGCATAATCACCTCTACAGAAACGAAATCGCCCTGGAGGGCAAGACTATGGACCAAGTATATGCCGTTGGCTTTGCTGATCAACTACCTTGCAATCGCAATAACTTCCGTTTTGGTATTGGCGCAACGTTGTTTTTCAACGAGGCCGATGCGATTGCATTTAAGGGCACAACCCTTTATTCCGTCTGCAAGGTTGATGTTTTTGATGCAGTAGCAACGATCCTTCGCCAAGATGGTGTACAACGTCGTCACGCAGAAAGCCTCGGCATGGCCTGGGAAGCACCAGCCAGAACCTGATGAAATACCAACCAAACAAGCCCCTTAACTGGGGCTTTGCCAGTACCGAAGCCAGCCGGTTGCCTGGCGATGATATGGAAACGATTCATGCTCAAGAAAACATTGGCGCTTGCTGTTGCCCTGTCTGCCATTGCCCTGTCCGGTTGCCAACAGGATGACGCCAAGATTGCGTCTCGAAACCTGTCCAAGGCCGCTGACAACTTCGAAGTGAACCGGCGCATCGTCTTCATCAACGGCTTCACCGATAAATACCTTCTGACCATCGAAGGGCGCTGCGCATTCGAAGTCGAAAGCAGCGCCAAGCCAAAGGTGGCAGTAACCTGCAAGACCGGTCCAAACGCCTACAAGAAGCACTCCCTGGGTCTGTCGGACAACGTCACATTCTTCAGCGAGCAGCTGGAAAGCACCGACGTTTCGGTGTACCACTACCGCGTGACGTTCAAACCTCAGTCCATCATCAGTGACTGGGACTTCCGTGGCAGCACCACCGACCTCCCACGCGACCAAAAGTAATTGACCAGGAAGAAACCTGAAACGCGCCCTGTTGAAGAGTGCGTTTCACACGCCCGCAACATTAATCGCGCGCTGGTAGGCCACAAGGCTGCCAACCGCTGGTATCAGTACCGGTTCGCGCTTGGATTCCGCTCTATGTGGATGAACGAGGCGCGCAAGGCCAAGGAGTTGAAATGCACGACATCTTGATCAGCAAGCTGGACGGCTATGCCCTGGCGTATGCCGTGGCGATGGTAGAAGGTTTGGAGGTTGTCATTGTGCCTCCGCAGTATGGCAACCCGCACCGCACATTCATCGTCAAGCGCGGCAAAGTGACGAATTGGCACGAGCTGTATGACCCGGTGAACCGTTGGGCTCAGGCTGGCCCGCTGTTGGACAAGCACCACATCGAATTCATGGCCCAGGTAGACGGCCAGGTCGGCGCGTTCGCCTACAGGAGCGACCAGCCTGTGGCTGAGGGGTTGCGCGGCAAAGGATTCGGCCCTAACCGTCGTATCGCCGCGCTGCGTGCCATCGTCGCGACCAAGAATAACACCACCGCCCAGATCCCTCCAGAACTCTGGCAGGAATAATCACTTGCCTTCCATTGTGGCTTGGCGCATAATCCCGCTCATACCTAACCAACGAGGTGAGTGAAATGCGCTCCAAGCCACAAATGCTTTCTCTGTCCATCGCCATCGATATGGCTGACTATGTTCGCGCAGAATCCAAGTGCAAAGACTTCGGCGTGGACATCTGCGTTGCGGTTGATGGCGATGATGTCAAGTTCTGCGTCATGGACCATACCGGCCCTGAATGTGTCGTTATCAGCCGTTATGTCGCCAGCCAGCTCAGCTTGCAGAAGGTCTATGGCATCGTTGAAGCTGCGATGGCAAAGATCGCCAACCGTTCTGTGCACGAAAGCAGCATGCCAACTGATGGAGAGAAGTTGTGAAGACCTGGGCTGCCAATCTGCAGAAAGACCTGGAAGCGGTCGGCGCGGAATTTGTGCGCGTTGACCAAGGCGGCGAGTCGTGGTGGGAGTGCCGTCTGGATGGCGACTCCGTTTCTGGCACAATGCGCAAGTCTCTGGGCGATTGCATCCGTGCAGCCGCGCCAATGTTTGGAGAGTGACGGCGATTCTTGCTAAATGCCAGCTTTACGCTATACTCTGAGGTGCCGGCCTTCCGGTATCTCAGAAAGGAACAGAAAGAAATGAAACTGGTACACTTGTATGAGATTGCCATCGGCGAGTTGTTCACAATCCCTGGGTTTCCAGAGGAAAGGTTTTCGCCGGTGCGCGCACCTCTGTGTCGCCAGGTCGAAGTGGTGTTGATGGAGAGCAAAACGCCAGAGTGCAAGGGTAGCAAGACCTGGATGATGGCGAATGATTTGGTGTTTCGAGTAGATTGACCGACCACCCAGAGGCTCACACAGATCTGGGCGTTTCTGCGTCAAATAGTTGTTGATCGCCATTTGTGATAGGCTTATAATCAAATCACGTTAATGCGACGGCCTGGAGGCTGTGAAATGAAGATCATTGTAACGAACATCAATCGTCTGCAACACTGCGATGTCATCAGTGAGCTGGCAGATTGTGCTGGGTTCGGTCACTCCTGTGTCGAGTTCAATCGCACCCACACCCTTGACCAGGCAATCGTTTACGTCGGCACCGTTGAGTCACGCGGAAAGGCTGGCATCCCTGAGGTCGAGCTGTACGGCCTCATCGCCAAAATCGCTATGCTTGGCGCAACTGTATCCGTTGAGTTGGACGGTGGTGAACGCGTCAAGACTTTTGCCAAGGTGAACGTGAACGGTCTGACGCGCTCGGAATTAAGCCAGCCTCTGCACGGGACAGCTGCAGAACCAGCCAAACCTTTCATCGATAGCCGATTCAACAAGGTGGAGTGATGGAAATTAAACACACGTTTGCGCCATCCACTCTGCCACCGGCCCGTCGCAAGTATGTGGCCGACTTCCTGCGATCCTGGATTAACTGGGCAGAGGCAGGCGGACACCCAGGCAACTTGCCTTTCCAGCGTGGCGATGGGCTGTGCATAGCAGCTATGCGCTGGGATATCATGATGAATCCTTGTGATCCTATGAGCCCAGCCGTGGTGCTGTTGGAAATAGCCCACAAGGCTGTCGTGCATGAATTGACTTGGCAATTCAAGGGTTGTACAATTCCAAGTCGTCTGTATCCATTTCAAGACCAATCCGTGAACTGCGCATTCGACTTTCGGCGTGAATCGTCTGAAGGAGAGTGCTACCTCAACCCACAACGCCGCGCATGGGCGAAGGCGTATTTAGAAGCATTGGAGACATACAAGTGATGGCCCCTTCAATTCGTCGCATGTGGATCAACCAGCCTGCCACCACGCAGCCATTCCACTCCCGCCACGGTGAGCATGTAATTGTTCTTGACGAGGCATGCACCAACGTTTACATCTATCCTTTGAGTGGCAAAGTCATCAGCCAGGTATTCCCGCGATTGTGTCTTTCCGATGGATGGCCAGATGTCAACCCCAAGACGGAAGCGGTTTTACTGTTGAAGTGGCTCCATGAGCATTTGGACTCAGACGCATGGTTTCGCCTGCCGAACTCAATACGAAGTCGCATAGATGAGGTGGTGAAGTGACCGCCCAGGCCTCCATCCTCAAGGTGCTGGCCGCTGCCCAGGAGGCTGGCGTGAACGTCGGCCATCCTACATTCCTGTATTGGATGTTCGAAGGCGCCCGCGTTCCAGAGCTGGATGAATGGGCGCTGACTCTGGGCTGGCGACCTGGCCAAGGCGACACCACACTGTATTGCGCGCTGGTGTGTCTCCCCATCGTCGGACCTCATGAGGCTGCCAAAATCTGTCAAGCAATTGAGGCGTATTGGAAATGATCCAGTTGACTAACACCAAGGCCTGTCCGTTCTGCGGGAGCCAGCCGGAGTTGAGTATTTCGAATTCTGGCAGTGATGTGTTCGCACATCTGATGTGCTCTTCGCGTTACATGTGCGGCGTCAAACCTCACACAAGTGGGATGAGCACTACCCACCATTGGGCGCGTGAGTACGGCAATAAACGACACAGATCTGACGAAGAGGCAATGGCTGATGCAACCGACCGCGCCATTGAGAAGTGGAACAGGAGGTCTGGTGCATGAAACGAACACCAAAGCAGAAGTGGCGGAAGTTGTACAGTTGGACGCGGCTTATGTTCGCGATTCAAAACGCTGGCAATGGCCCACCGGTCGAAGTTGACGAGCGCATCAAGCGCTTGTGGCACAACCCAGGCGATCCATTGCGGCACAAGCAGCCTGGGCGCAACATCGTGCTGTTGAATCGCAAGCGCAACGCCATTGCTCGTGGTCTGCCGTGGCACGGCTTCAATCCGCACCGTGAGCAGATTAATTGTCGTTGTGTGGCGGTTCCGATTGCGGTACAACATATGCACGACAACGAGGCGCCAGAATGACCGAACAGATGTGGCTGGAGGGTTTGTGAAATGAAGAAGACACCGGAAATGATGGAAGGCACCCACAAGCGCAATAGCGACCGCTGGGATGCTTGTGACGAAGACGGACGGGTCTTGAAGAGACACCCGAACAAACGCAAGAAGCAAGATTCAAAGTCAGGAAAGAAGTGAAATAAAGTGTTGCCTTTCGATCAAAGCCACGAGATAATGTGCTCATCGAAAGGCAACTACCAGAAAGGACAGAACGATGAAGGCGCTGACTGAATCCCAGAAAAAGGCAATCAAATCGTACGAGGATGAGCTGGCGAAAAACGCCTCAAGCGAAGACTGGTATGTTGAAGAGCAAAACACCCAGAGCAATGAGACTGTCCACCCAATCAAGGGCCACAAGGGGTGGACGGCAAAGCGCGATGGCAAACGTTTCGCTGTTGCGTTTGATGGCGAGTTCAAGTTCTATGCGGTCAGACTCAAAGCTGTTCCAGGCTTGATCAAATCGTTCAAGGCATCTTGATCAAACCACACCCAAAGCCCTCTTGATTGAGGGCTTTTCACTTTCTGTCACCTTTTGATGAAATAAGTGTTGCTTTGCCCGTTCACTCGCGTATAATGAACTCATCGGAAGGCAGAAAGCCTTACCCAAATGAGGATACAGAGATGATCATGGAAATCCAAGCAAAGAACTTTGACGGCGTTGTTTGCCAAGTCAGTGTTGATGATGTGCTCTTTGGCGACTTCTTCATTGATACCCAGCGCGCTGATGGACTCTTCAGCCCTGTATCGTTCTTTGATGATGCTGCGATGGATGCATATTTCGCAGACCTGGACGATGAAGCTTGGGATCGCGAATGCAAAGAGATGAATAGATACTGCTAACCTCAAACAACAAAACCCCGGCCAGAGCGATCTGAGCCGGGGTTTTTGCATCTACAGCACCATCGAATTCTAGCCCATCCTGGCCACGCTACCCGCTAACCGCTACCTTTGCCTGGACTTGCACCCAATCGCCACAGGGCACCCACCAAGGCTGTGTATTTGGGCCGGTTCTAGTGGTGGGTGGTAGGGCTAGGCGACTCAGGCAGCGCATCCTGGCCAGCCTCCATCCGATAGAAGTCCTCCAGCGAGCGTCCTGCCTTCGTCTTGCCAGACTCATCAACCACGGTGATGCCGCACATGATGTTGAGCTCTTTGATGGCGTTCAATCGCACACTGTCCTTGGCGAATGGATTTCGCGCTGACGACAATAGTTCATTCAGGCTGATTTTGGTGTTCCACAGCTCTGTGGTTTTGACCTCATTCAGACGCTGAGCAAACCTGGACTTGTAATATGGGTTGTGCTCCATATTCTCAATGCGGATGTGGGCATTGCCGTCATAGTTCTCTGCGCCAAATACCCGCTTAAAGGCAGTGGACGTGTGATAACCGTGAATGCGATACTCAATGTATTGATCAAAGAGGTCGCGATGCACAATGGCAAACTCTTCTGTTGCAAACAGGAATGGTGGCTTCTTCTCGATGCCGCCATCTTCGTTGTTGCTCATGATACTGTGTCCTTAATGGGCGATTAACAACTAGTGTAAGTTGATTGTGTGTTGGCGATCAAGCTGCATTATTTCGTGATTGCCGCGTAGTTGATGCTGGAGTTGTTGAAATGAGTTGCTGGCATCTAGAGTCGGATCGGATAAACGGCATCTGAGAAATAGGGTGGCTGATGGCACAAGCCCAATGAATTCGCAACCTTGAGCACGTTCGTTGCGCCTTGCCGCCCTATTGAAAAATTTCAGCCGCAACTGGCAAGGCCGCGAATTCTCTGGGTTCTAACTACTTAATTGCTTTATTTAAGATAAATAATAATTTTAGGAAAGTACAAAATGAAAAGGGCTTAGACCTTTTGCCGTTGCGGCGTTGCAACCGCAATAACCGCAACTAAGTACCTCAACCCCACGAACGGCGCGGCCTGCGAAGTTGCGGCTGAATTAGTTGCGGCTCCGCAATTAACCGCCCTAGCCCACGAACGGCGCGGCCTTGACCCAAATTCCCAGCACCTAAAAACCAGCCGCAACTAGCCACAAAAACAGCACATTAACCCAAAATTAGGCACATTAAACCCAACATCAAGAACACAAGAACACATATTTCCACTCAAACGCCGTTTATCGGATCCACATCACCAATCGGCAAACCACACAAAACCAGCATCGCCATTCCTTCGACTACAACAAGACCGCCAACTCACTTTCATTTTTCCACCTCACTTCACCGAAAAACCACCATCACACCAAGTAACCCAACACTCAACCAAAGCCGTTCATCGGATTTATTGCCACCAATCCCAGAATGGCGAAAGCCGGCAAGCCTAATACAAGCGCTCACCGGCCACAATAAAGCCACCTCAGATCAACAATTAGAACCCACCGTGAGGCTCCCCACCGCCATTCGGCTTGACATCTTCGACATTATCCACTGCACCTTCACTCAGCGCATTCTCATCGGCTTCATCAGCCTCAGCCATCTTGCCAATGTTGTCGTTGAAATCCTCAGTCGTCTCGAATTGCTCGAACATATATCCACGCATCGAGCCGCTTTTGATTGAGGTTGGGATGCCACCCAGCGCCGCCATCTTCGTCACCAAGTGTCGATCATTGAGCCGGTTCTTCCGGTCAAACTTGTCGTACACCATGGCAATCTCAGCCGTGGAGATGAACATGCCCTTTTGCTTGCGACCATCCCAATACACCTTCCTGCATTCTTTGAGGACTGGAATCAGGAAGCGCTCTAGCGCATCGTCGCGGATGGTGCCACGGTCGCGTTTCTGCTCACCCAGGTTGAATGCGGCAACCTTCTTGCTGACATCGTCCACATACTTCTTGTAGCCTTTCTGCCCATACTTCTTGATCCACGCGGCGCACTCGCCCATGATCTGCCAGAAGTCTTCATCAAACGTGGAGAAGTCGGCAGAGAAGTGTTCACGCCATTGGGGCTGACCAAACTTGTCAGGCAGTTGACCAACGAACATTGGATAGAAGCGCCGGTTGCCCGTATCGTCGCGCTGCAGGCCTTCGTACTTGTTGCCGTCCATCACGATGATCCACTGACGTTCCTGGCGGAATGTGCCCTCATACTTATAGTGCATCGAGTCAGAGGTGGTGGTGATGAAGGATTTGATCTTGTTGAGGTCGCCGCGTGTGAAGCCGGTCATCTCACCGACGTTCGCGATGATTGAGTTGCCGGTGATCTCACGCAGGAATTCGTTCTTGTCAGCGCTCAAGTCCAACTGCACCGCGTCAGCCTTCTTATCCTGAAGGACCAACTCACAGATGCGCTTGGACAGATACGACTTACCGGCGTTCTGGGTGCCGAACAACGACAGCACCATGGGCGCCAGACAGCCGGGGTTCATCACCCGGTTGTAGATTGACAGCCAGAAGTATTGCCCGAAGTCATCAGAAAGATCGGACTTGTCACAATCGAACATTTCGATGAGCTTGGTGCGCATCCTGGGCTTTCCATCCCACTCAGGCACACGTTGCTCGAAGTTGCGAATGAGGTCGTTCCACTGCTGGGTCATTGCCCATTCTTTGAAGGCGCGTCGGATCGAGTCAGCGCTTTGCCCGCGAAGGCCAGCTGCAGCCACAGCGCGAACCAATTCCACCATCGAATAGCGGTCGTCAACGATCTGCCCGCGCCAATCCACCAACCGGCCCATAAACGTGTTGATGTGGGGCCTATCGACGTCGCCAAAGAGTGCATCGAATGCAGCCCAGCGGTTGTCGTCGGTCGGTTGGGGTTGCATGACGATCAAGTCACCGGCCCGTACCTGTTTCTCATCGGGGAATTCGACAGCGCCGATGGCCGCCAGGGCCTTCGCTCGCTTAACAAGGTCTTTCTCCAGGCGGATCTGCTGGATCGCCAATTCACCTTGCGCGGCCCGCTCAGCCAACTTCAACGTGGCCTTGTGGGTTTCCATCTCAGCAGCGTTAAGCTCATCGCTCATGCCAGCGTCTTCCCAAGGAAGTGCCTCTGGCAGATCGCTTTCGTTGCCGTCGTTATCAATATGGTCCATTGGGTGTGACCTTAGTAGCGGGTGGTTGGCAAGGTCACAGGGTTGAGTGCCAGCTGACCCCTGTTCTCAGGGCGACGGCTCAGGTGCTCGATGTACAGAAGGGAGTTGTTCTGGATCGTGTCGTATTTGCTGAGAATGTTGCCAACGCCGCCGTTGAGCTCACTGGACAACTTCTCTGCGTAGAATTCGGAATCGGCGTTGATGTAGCCTAGATGGATCATGTAGTTGATGATCGACATCATGATTACCAGCTTCTGGCTGGCGTTCAACTTCAACTTGGGCATGGCGAAGGACGCCAACGAGGTGCCGTGGTCGCCGGTGCCGTCGAATGTCATGCAGCAGAAGAACTTGGCGCGAAGGCCTACAAACTCGACGGTGACATGAGAGATTTGATTGCCATTGCCGCTGTTGCGGGCAACGTTGATGGAGATGGGGCGTTTGAAGTCAGACCTGGAAACATCTTCAAAGATGTCGTAATCTCGGTTGCAGATTACCTGGTGAATGTTCAGGTACACAACAGAGGCAAGCAGTTCATTCTGCTCAGTCACTTTAGACACTTAGCAATTCCTTCATGGTTTATGTCCGACAGCGCTATGTGCCGGTTGGTTGGAATAGAGGGTTGGCCTGCGCCCTGGATTATCGTTTATCAGGGCGCGGCGCGGCAACTGTTAATCGGCGTGGGCCCGGTTGATTTCCTCAAGTGAATCAATAATCTTGGGCATAACGATTTGATCAGTAAAAGTTGCCCAGGTGCGTCGGTGAAGCTTACGACAAGTATCGTGAGCACATCCGAAAACAAACTCTACGTCGGCGCCTGGAATCGGCCCTCGGAAGTAGGCGCCGAATGGATCACCGTTGGTGTGCTCGTTGCCCCATGGACATTGGATGCGATACTTGCCTGACATGTTCATGACGACATCGCCGCCCGAGCCTTCGCCTAACTTGGCAGCACCCAGGATGCGTTCGGCCATTCGCATCCAGAGTACGTCATATTTATATTCTTCCTTGTCGATGACGAACGTTTTCTTGATCGGGACTAGCACTTCAAATTGAAATGCGCGAGCAATTTGCTCAATGGAGTATCGTCTGGTGTAGTCCGCATCTTTAAGTTCAACGGTGTACGGAACAACACCGCCTTCGTCCACTGGGTATTTAAGAGGTCCAGCCGGGGAGTGTCGCTTATTGTTGTAGCCAATCGGCATCCGACCGTATCGGCTGACGTCTTTAATTGTGTTGTCTCCTCCCAACTTGAGAACGTTTGTGACAAACGAAGTAAGGAAAGCCTTAAAGCGTGGCATGCTAGGCTCTGGCTCATCGAAGAAGTACCAAAGTTGGTAGTTTCCTGGGGATGTTTCAACGGTAGCGGTGGGCTTGAGGATGTTGTAGAAGTGTCTGAGGTCCATTCCTCCTTTGGAACCCTTCCCGTGGCCAATGTCATCCACCATGAGGGCAAGTCCGTGGCCAAAGGATGCTTCGCCGCGCCAGTACCGCATTTCCCCAGTCTTTGGGTTTGGGGTCTTGATGCTTGAGCTGATGCAAGCATAAGCATTGGAATTAGCGTTGATAAACTTGCCTTCTTTCCAAGGCACTGGCCACCAGCCACCGTTAATCTTTTTGCCGGTGGCGTCTGTTTGGACTGTTGCTTCTTCTGCATAACCGGCCATCACCCTTTCGTCTTCAGGAATAGTGGATTGCAACTCGATCAGGAAGCGCTCGCAGTCTTCCAGGCGTTCTTTGCGGGTCTTCACTTGTTTGCCTTCTTCCCGGTCCCTTCGCATTTATTGCAAGTTGTGGTTGGAGCCTCGGTGATGCCGGTTGACACAGAACCCCAACCCTCACAGACCACGCACGCATCCTTCTCTGAAGGGACTTCGACTTGTGGCGTTGGTTTGGCCTCTGGTGCGACTCCCATATCGTCACCCAGACGACTCCAGAAGTCGCCTTCGGACTGCTTTGTCTGTCGCATGGCCAATGCCCTTATCACAGCATTTGGGTGCTCCCAGGGCGCGGTACAGGTCGAGCACCAGCCACAGTGGTTCGGTCCGATAGGCCCGTCCAGGCCACAAGGCTCCTTGGGCATCGCCTGTGTATAATCAATGGCATCCTGCGCGGCCTTGTTGGCCTCATACTGCGCATTCTCGATCTCATCCACGCAAGCCTGCCAGCCGTCGTGCTCCAATGAGCTCATGCTGCAGGTCTTCTTCGGGATGTAGTAGGTGATGTTGGCGTTGGCCGTCTTCAGGCCTTCCAGCTCTTTCTCCAACACCTTGATGCGCGCCTGGAGGGCTTTGACAACCTCTTCGCCGTCCTCGTCATCAATGCACAACTCTTCCCAACGCGCCAATATGGCTTTGTCATAGCCCCGATAATGCGGATCTGCAAGGTAGTGTGGATTTTGCTCCACAACTTCCATCAGGCCGCGCAGATCCATCTTGGCAATTTCTGCGTATGCTTGTTCGTCGCTCATTATTCCACCTCAGTAATTGGAACGTGGCTTTTCGTCTTCCAGACGGTCAATGACTGCTTGTAGCCGTTTGACTTCTGCCTGTAGGCCATCCCGCTCCTTCTGCAGTTCCGCATAAGGCTTCTGCGAGAGAACAGATCCAGGTTTATCTCCGTCAACCCTTCTGATGCGCTGCCAATGGGTCACAGTTCGAAGCTCATGGCCACTGCTTACTTCGACATACCAAATGTACGCATAGTTGTCACTTTCAGGCGCAGCGCACATCTTCTGATGAACCAACTTGGCGGTAGTATACTGCTTGCCAGCGTGCGTATCAAACGCGACCAATACGAGTTCCCTGAATGGAGGCAACTCCTTCTCAACTGGAACCCAGTTGTACCAGCCGAACATGACACGCGTCAACTCCAAAGATTCTGGGTTGGAGCGGATTCGAATTTCACCAGTCTCTGCTAATATGGCCTTGAGGCGATCCCAGTCATACTGCTTGTTGCGCGTGAAGGCTGGAATTGTCGTGTCTGGTTCTGCAGAGGCCATATCCCAATTGACTTTTTGGTCATTAATAATGCCGAACGTTCTTGGACGGCTCGCATCCACCTTGGACAACAAGTTCAATGCATCGTCTAGTGTCGATTTGTCCAAGGCACTTTGGTGCTTGGGCTCCACAACAACGTTTGGTGAATCTTTGATTGCTGGAGGCAGCAACTCAACCGCAGGTTCACCGAACTTGACGAACGGCAGATCTGGGTAACGAGGCATACCGCACTTGGTACAGAACTCACGACCGGTGCCCCAGGATGGGCTCCAACGGTGATCCAGACCTTCATAGTTCCGGCACCAGCGCGGCGAATCACCGAGACGGCTGTAGGCCATACGCATCGCGTTCTGGTTCTTACAGATTATCTTTAGCTTCTGGTAGATTTGCCCAGGGACGAAGTACGGGCATTGCAGAAGGAACTGGACGCACTTCCAGCCATCGTGCTCAACCGAGTTCTTGATGTGGTACGGCGGGTGCCAGGTGGCCTTGTCCAGTTCTGCGGCAGTGTGAATGAAATGGTAGTTGATCAGGTTCACCAACAGCTGCAATTCACGGCCTGGATGGCAATGCTTGCGCAGAAGTTTGATGATGCGCTTGCCACCGTTTACTTGCCATTTTTCGAGAGGTTTGTTCATTGTGCTGGCTCCCAAGTATTTCCGACGTAACGACCAACATGGCCGCCGATGTTGATGGTCAAGGTGGCGAATCCGGTTGGCATGTACGCTCGCATGCCTTTCCAAGGTCCGTCTTTAAATGCCGTCCAGAAGATACGGGCGCCGTTTGGTCGCTCCATATAAGTCGGCGCGCCCTTCGGCACAACCGGATGCTTTGGCAGCACAGGCCCTTTCGGCACCTTTGGGAATTTAGGGACTTTGGTCATTTGTTGAACCACAGCACGTGAGTGGCCCATGCAGGGATGTCGATAGTGCCGCGCTTCATTCTCGAAGGCATCACGACATCCCAGGTCATGACAGGGCAATGGGATGGTGCCATGAAGTTCCAGCCACCCAGAAACCAGTCGTCGTGCGGCGCCTCATAGCTTACGTACACGCCGTCAGAGAACTGGCCGAAGCCGTCACTGTCGATGAACGCGCCGCACTTGACACATTCCATGAACTCTTCAATGGTGAACATGTCACCGTAGGTCGATGCTTCTGTGCGGAACTCGACAGGGATGCCAGAAATTGCGCACTGCAAAAGTTCACAATCTTTAGGTATAGTCATTCTAGTTCTTTCTCGTGAAGTTGAAATGCCGGTCGAGTATAAGCGATCTCAGACCGGCGAGCTACTCTTTTATCAGACGGTCGCGCCATAGTGCACGATCACCGGAACGCGCTTGCCCTGGGCTTCCTGATCCTTGACCCAATTGGCTTCAGCGTTCCGCTTGGCCGCCGTGTACATTGCGCTAGGGCGCGTTCTGCCAGTGGTGACGGCATAGGTCCGCACGGCTGCATAGATAAGCGCCCGCTTTTCGTCGTCCACTCCACAAGCCTTCATGATTTCGTTGAAGATGTCGTCGGCGTCCTTGCGGCTGATGTCAACCATGCGCGTTCGGCTGATGTCCCAAATCTTCAGGTACTCGCACATGATATCATGGGCAATCGCAGCAGGTCCGTGCGAACCCCATGGGCCTACAAGCGGGTGGAACGGCTTTGGCACGCTGGCCCCGTCTGTGAGGTATCCCATGGGAATATCCACAGAGTATGCCACACCCTTCCAGGTAAAGAAGAATGACAGAGGCGCCATGACGCGCCAGAAGTCGGCCCCAAGCAACTGACTTTCCGCGAATGCAAACGCAGTGATTGCATCGCCATTGAACTTTTTGATGCCCATAGGCTCGCTCATAATTGTGTCCGTTTATTGCCGTTAGTTAGCAGAAGTCCTTATTATAGCTGCCTGGATGTTGCAAGTTAACTTATCATTTGCCTTTAGAATAAGTCTGCATTATTCTCCACAACCTTGAAGAAAGAACCGAGAAAGGAGCCAATGTGATAACCATCTATAAGTACCTGGTCGGACATATGCCGACTAGTATCATGCTGCAAAAGGGCGCAGAAATTCACTCTGTGGGTCAAGACCCAAATAGCAACTCCCTTTGTATTTGGGCAAGGGTTGACACAGATCAGCCACATGAAAAGCGCCAATTCATTGTCTTCAGCACCGGCTACGCGATTGACTCTGCACTGGTCCCGATTCTGAAGTTCCTCGGCACCGTGGTCACTCGCGAGCGCCTGGCCTATCACATTTACGAAGTCATGCGAGGGGCTGCAGAATGACCGAACAAACTGAAGCCCCGGCCATCCAGTTCAACGCCGAACAGCTCAATGCCATTGCCGAAGCCGTGCACTGGTTCAAGGGCTGGCACATGAAGAAGCACCGCAAACAAGCATTCTTCCTGGCTGGCTTTGCAGGCACCGGCAAGACTACTGTTGCCCAAGAAATTGCGCGGCAAATCTCCGCATTCCTGGCGCGCTCGGTTGAAGCTACGGTGATTTTCATCGCGCCTACTGGCAAGGCCGCAAGCCGACTGCGCCAAAAGGGTTGTAAAGGCGCGCGAACCATGCACCAGGTGATCTACAACGTTCGCGGTGAAGACGAGGACGGCGAGCCGATCTTCATCGGCAAAGGTGTTCTGGATGAAATGCCGCGTCTGTTCATCCTGGATGAAGCATCTATGGTTGGAGAACACGACAATCGCCAGCTGCTAGGCCATGGCGTGCCTGTCCTGGCCCTGGGTGACTTCGGACAGGTGGATCCTGTGCGCGACGCTGGTGTGTACGTTGAGGGTAAAGAGGATGTGCTTCTGCAGACCATCGAGCGTAACGCTGGCAACATCGTTCGCGCTTCCATGTTTGTGCGCAAGGGCAACCGTCTGCCACCGCGCGAGTACGATGACGTCAAGGTCTACAAGCGTTATCCGAAGATCGATGAACTTGTGCGACACTCTGGCGAAGACGGTCAAATCATCTGCTGCTACAACAACACTCGCGAAGAAACCAATGCGCGTGTGCGTAAGGCCCTGGGCTACTCTGGACCGCTGCCGCAGGTTGGCGAAAAGGTAGTTTGTATGTTCAACCAGCACGGCTACAACTTCATGAACGGTGAGCAGGGCATCGTCATCGATTATGAAGAAATCCCTGAAGAAGACCGTGATGAGCAGGGCGAAGATGAAGGCAAAATGCTCATTCGTTTGAAGTCTTTGACCAATGGCAAAGAAATCTTGGTCAAGTTCAACCCTGCATCGTTTTCCGAAGACGAAGACATCAGGAAGTCGGCCCAAAAGACCCCTGGCGGCTTTGACTTTGGCTATGCTCTGACCACCCACAAAGCACAGGGCAGCGAGTGGCCGTATGTTTTGGTCATTGAAGAGTTTCTGGGCAACTATGCAAAGATTGCATACACCCAGATTACTCGCGCCATCACCCACCTGACTTTCTGCCTCAACCCGAATCGGTAATACAATGGACCTCAAAGCAATTAAGCGCGATGAAGCGCTTGCAGAAGCATACAACGGAACTGATGGCGAAGTAATCGCCATTGATGAGGCAAGCAAAATGAAAGATGACATCTATGTGGTATTCCGTGGCGGTCTATTCATCGGTTTCCAACGCGCAAAAAGCCCGAAGGATGCCAAGAAGAAGGCTTCCGTAGAGGCCGACCTGTCCAACTACAGCAGCGGCCATAATCGCCACAGCCGACGCGCCGCTGGCCACACCATGCGCGCCCGTAAGGTAACGCCGGAAGAGCTGCGCCTGGCGGGCTACAATGTGAATCTGGAGTCGCTGGACGTGCCTGGATCTGCCGCGCGAGTTGCCGGTGCCAACTAAGCTAGTTCACTGAAGTTGTCTGTGCCGAGTATCGGATTATTCAGCCTATATGGTCATTTATGGGCTGAATCGCTTTACTTCACCCTGTGGTCGCGGAATAATACGCCCATAGGAAACGCAAATACCTGACCAAACCCAACTCTACCGAGGCTTTCATCATGGAACAAGCACAAGAGCAACAAACCGAACTGACCAAAGAGCAGAAAGAAGCTGCCAAGCAAGCTGAGCGTCAAGCTCGCGAAGAAAAGAAAGATGCTGAGCGCAAAGAACGCGAAGAAAAGCGTGAAGCTGAGCGTCTGGCCAAGGCCGAAGAGCGCAAGGCCAAGAACGAAAAGCGTGAAGCCGACCGCGCCGAAAAGGCCGAAAAGGCCAAGGCTGAGCGTGAAGAAAAGGCTGAGCTGAAGCGCCTGGAAAACGAGCAGAAGAAAGAAGAGCGCGCCAAGCTGAAGCTGGAAGAAGCTGAGCGCAAAAAGGCTGAGCGCGAAGAGGCCAAGGCCCAACAGGCCAAGGACAAAGAAGAGCGCGAAGCGGCTTCCAAAGCCCAGAAGGCCGCTGATGCCCAGGCCAAGAAAGACCGTCGCGCTGCTGAAGCCGAAGAGCGTCGCCAGGCCATCGCTGACCGTCGTGCTGCCAAAGCCTCTGATGGCCGTCGCTCCAAGGCCGTTGGCATCATCTACACCGGCCAGGGCCTGTCGTCGCCTCAAGCGCTGTCGATTCGCGGCAAGGTGCTGCAGTACATCAAAGACAACTGCGTAGTCGGCGAAGTGTACGACATCGAAGCCCTGGGTGGCGAGATGGATCACCTGCTGTACGGCACCAGCCTGCGCAGCTACCTGTCCAAGCTGGAAGAGATGGGTCACCTGGACTTCACCTATGCAGACGACACCGCGCCTGCTGAAGACGGCCCAACCCCACAGCCTGAGCCGCTGGATCCAGAAGAAGGCGATGAGCCATCCGATGATGCTGAACACGACGCCTAATTACTAGGTTGTTCACTTGCCCGGCTAGGGTGCTGCGAGTTATAATCGCACCTTAGCCGGGCTTTCTTTTGCCCATAATTCACTCAGGGAATGCTATGAACGATATCACCATCATTGGCGGTGGTCTGGCAGGTATGATGGCAGCTTGCCATTTCAAGAATGCCATTGTAAAGGAAGCGGGTCCACGCATTGAGCAACACAAAGCATTGTTGCGCTTTCGTGGTGAGGATGTTGCCAACCTCACCGGCGTCAAATTCAAGCCGGTGACAGTTCACAAAGAAATCAACGTTTGCGGGGAGTCGATCCACCGACCGACTATTGCCCTGGCCAACGCCTACAGCAAGAAGGTGGCAGGCCTGTATGCCGGGCGATCCATCTGGAACCTGGATACCGTTACGCGCTATATCGCGCCTGAGGACTTCTATGACAGGCTGGCTGATCGCCTGGAGCGTGAAAAACGAATCCTCTGGAGCGCAGGAATCACCGATATTGATGTTCATACGCGCGGCGTGAAGATCAACACCGCTCCACTTCCGGTGATCCTGAAGTTGTGCGGGTATGACCTTTCCCAGCTTGACTTCCAGCGATCCTCCATTGCCGTTGAGCGCTATCGGTTGCCGCGTGGAACTGACATCTATCAAACAATTTACTTCCCAGGCGTAGAGACAAGCGTTTTCCGTGCCTCAATCACGGGAGATTTGCTGATTGTCGAATCGATGCATCGCGGCCCTGACATCCTGCAAGTGTGCAAAGCATTCGGCCTTCCAAGTGGTGAGTTGGAGTTCATCGGCGCTGTTGACCAGAAGTATGGCAAGATTGTCGATCTGGATCGCGGTGAGCGGGAAGGTTTGTTGTATGAGTTGACAGATGATTTCGGCATCTTTTCGCTGGGGCGCTTCGCGACATGGCGAAACATCCTGCTGGATGACGTCGTAAAAGACATTGGCGTCGTGGAGCGCTTGATAGAAGCGTCGTCCTACGGTCGTGGCCGCGTGCTGGCGAAGCGTTAAGGGGTGTTCTTTTATGGCTTATAATCGCAACGAGGCACTTACCCTGGACAGGGCGTGCGGCCTTACGTTTACCCAGCTTGCGACCAAGTACAGAATTCACGCTTCTCGCGCTGAGCAGATATTCACTGCGACCATACGCCGAATGGGCCTGGATCGAACGGCCAGTCCGGCAGAGGTCGGCCTCATGGTTCAACGTCGTCGTGCCGGCTACATTTATCACGGCGATACCAACACCCCTCAGGGCTTCTACTGGTCTGGCGGTTTGAGGTCTGCAGAATAATATAACTTGTTGAAATAAAAGCTTGCTTTGCCATCGCGATATCGAGATAATATCGCCCAAGATTCAACCAGAAAGGAAAACAGAATGAAAGTTAAGCTGTTGAGCTGCACGCCCAACGCCTTGGAATTGCTCCTGGGAACTAAATCTACTCGGATGCGTGGCGCAGATCCTGCTACCATGACCGAGGCTGAAAAGATGGATCACTGGCGTTATATGCTGGATACCATCAAAAGTCCTTTCGAGTTTGTTGACTATATCTTCCAGATTGAAGAAGTCAGCAAGAACTTCACCCACCAGCTCGTGCGCACTCGCACTGGTGCCTACCAGCAAGAAACCAGCCGCGCCCTGGACATGTCCGGGTCTGGCGTAATCATGCCCGAGAACTTCGAAGGCGATGATGAGTTGTCGCGCCTGTTCCATGACGCTGTTGCCGATGCTCGCTGCTCTTATGAGAAGCTTGTTGAAGCGGGCGCTCAACTGCAGGACGCACGTGCCGTGATTCCGTCCAACATGGAAACCAAAATCACCGCCAAGTTCAACCTGCGAACGCTCAGCGACATGGGCAAGAACCGCTTGTGCGCACGAACCCAGGGCGAGTTCCAAGATGCCTTCCGTGCCATGCGCGCGCTGGTCCTGGAGCAGCACCCGTGGGCCGATCCCCTCCTGCAGCCTGCCTGCGTCGCTACTGGCCAATGCGCCTTCCCTCGTTGGGGTGGTGCAAAGGTCGAGACGCGCCCAGGGTTTGTCGAGTACCAATGCAAGTTCTATCGTCGCTGGATGGATCTGGAAGCGCAGAAAGAAGAGTTGCGCCAGGTCTTCTGGTCGTCGTCCAAAGAGCAGGCCAACCCGGTCGCCAACAATGGGAAATCCATGTAATGTCTGAGCTGAAAAAGGACGTCAACGAACGTGCTCTTGAGCAAATCGCGCGCGGCATTGCCATCTTCGATCTTGATGGTACTATGTTTGACGATTCGGTACGTCGCCCACACCTCACCCCTAACGGTGGTGAAGATGCTTTGCGCGCATATTACAAAGGCGTAACGGACGATCCGTTGAATTCTGACGTTTTCGACATTGCCAAGCTTTGCATCGAATCGAACTTCCGAATGGTGTTCATGACTGGTCGTCCTGTGCACTACTGGGACAAGACGATCTGGCAGCTAAAGAAAGCATTCGGAAACGAATTCGAATCTGGCAAGGATTTTGAATTGGTTATGCGCCCGGCCCATAACAAGATGACATCGCCGGTGTTGAAGCGTGATATGACCAAGCGGCTCTTGGCAGGCTGTCCGCCTGGATCTAAAATCATCCTTGCGATCGATGATCGCTGGGATGTTTGCGATATGTTCAAAGAATTTACCCAATCCTTGATGGTAAGTGAAGACGGCAAATTCACCCAGGATAAAGAGGATATTGCGCAGCTTATCAAAAACCACGCCAGCCTTGCTAACATGGAAATGAAAGCCACCGCCCAGGGCCGCACCGCAGCCGACATCCTCACCCTGGGCGGCGAAACCTTCCGTGAGCGCAACAGCAACTACCGCGACAACGCCGTGCAGGTTGGCCAGGTTATGCAGGTTCTGTTCCCGAATGGCGTCACCTTGAAGACCCAGGCGGACCACCATTTCTACCATCTCTTTGAATTGATGGTGGTTAAGCTAACCCGCTTTGCCAACAGCGATCTGAAGCACGTCGATTCGATCCATGACCTTATGGTATATGCTGCGATGTGCGAAAACGTCATTGAACCCCACTCCATCAAAGTCCACTAAGGATATCTGAGGCATGAGCAAAGTAATTATCGTCACCGGCGCAGCCAGCGGCCTGGGACTAGAAATCTGCAAGGCTCTTAACGGCCTGCGCGGAATCGAAGTGGTTGGCGTTGACATCAACGGCGGGCAGTACGCCAATTATTGCTGCGATGTTGGAGACAGCAACGAGGTTGGCATGTTTGCCAGCCACATGATTGGCGAGATGCCGAGCCAGGATGAGGTCTTTGGCATCATCAACTGCGCCGGCATCAACTGCAACGAGTGGTTTGCTGACATCTGCGCCGAAAGCATGATGCGTGTCATGGGCGTCAACGCATTCTCGATGGTGCACATGGTTCAGCCTTTCCTCAAGCACCTACAGGCATCAGAAGGCTTCGTGTTGAATATCGTCTCCAACGCAGCCAACATGCCGATGACTTCAAGTCTGGCCTATAACGCCTCCAAGGCTGCTGCGCTGATGATCACCAAGCAGATGGCCCACGAGCTGACCAAGACTCACGGCATTACCGTGTTCTCTGTCAGCCCCAACAAGATTGCTGGCACCGGCATGTCCAAGCAGATCGAAGACAATGTGGTCAAGACCCGTGGCTGGACAAAGGAGTATGCGGCAGAGTACCAGCGCAAGTCCCTGATGCACGGCCTGGAATCGCCACCAGAAGGCATCGCCCAGTTCATTGCTGAGCTTATCACCAGCGGCAACTGGAAGTACATGTCAGGCTGTGACATTCCTTTCGGTAAGTAATTCAACTTTCAACTCTGGAGTAACTGAAATGCCTAAGTTCCAAATTCAACAAATCGCCGTATCCGTTCCGTATGCCAAGCGCGCCGAAGAGTTCCTGGCCAAGATCGGCCTCACCGAGTGGTTCCATGACCACGTTGTTGCTTCTGGCCAGGTCTTTTGCGAAGGCGGCACCAACGAGGCCGACCTGCGCTTTAACTACCAGGCTGGAAGCGGTTCCGATGCAGAAGCCGCAAAACCGCTTGAGTTGGAAATTCTGGACTACACCAGCGGTGACAACTGGATTTCCGCCAACATCGACAACGGCAATGCGCACCCAGAGCAGGTTTCGCACCTGGGCATGCACGTCACCGCCGAAGAGCTGCTGGAGTGGCGCGAGTTCATGGAAAGCGAAGGCGTTGGTGTAGCCCAGGAAGTCGTCACCCAGTCGCACACCAATCCGGCAATCAAGGATTCGCGCCGCTACAACTATGTGATCTTTGACACCCGAGAAATCATTGGTGTGGATCTGAAGTTCATCGTGCGACTGCCTTACGCGCCAGAGTGACCCGATTTGCGGCGCTGAGCGCAAGCCAGTAAGATAGAGCAGACGGCAGGCCAAGCGCTTGCCGTCTTCACATAGAATGTTCAGAAAGGAATATACATGATCATTGCTCCATTCGATACCGAGACAACGGGGTTGCCATTCCACCGTGATGCTGACATCGATAAGCAGCCGCGCATCATCGAGTTTGCAGGCCTTCTGACTGATGGCAAACAGAACTTCGACACTCTGGAGTTCATCTGCAATCCCCACATTCCTCTGGAAGCCATCATCACAAAGATCACCGGCTTGACCGATGAGGATGTTTGTGGAAAGCCAGACTTTGGCAACTTCGTGCCAAGATTGAAGACTTTCTTCGGAAAAGCACAAGTAGTTATCGCACACAACTTGTCTTTCGATAAGGCGATGCTGCGTTACGACTTGAAACGTCGCGACATGACCTTGGAAGACATCAATTGGCCTGCCATTGAAATATGCACCGTCGAGCAGACATATCACATGTACGGGCGCCGGATGAAGTTGGAAGAGTTGTATGCCATTCATTGCGGCGAATGGGTACAGAAACACCGGGCGCTTGATGACGTTAGCAAGCTCGCAGATGTGTGTCAGAAGATGGGGGTGTTCAATGTCTTTAACTAATCAAATGCCGCAGCTGCGTGTCCGCACAGGCTATACCTATCGTGAAGCGTATGGCCGAACTGACGAAGTCGTCAAGCGCCTGAAGGAAATCGGTTGTGGCGCAGCGGCCATCGTTGATTCTGCAACCTGGGGGCATGTGCGCTGGGAAAAGGCCCTTGATAAGGCTGAGTTGCAGTCTATGTTCGGCATGGAAATCCCTATTCTGTCCATTGAAGAGGACGAAGATGGGGATCTGGACTATAGCAAGTTCAAGCCTCGTGCGTGGATGTTGGCCGCTGACACACGCGCATTCTACAATGCCACTTCCAAGTGTGTTGTAGGCAAAGGCTTGACGCCTGCAGAGTTTGGCGACCTTGAAGGCGTCATTCGATTCCCTGGCGGCGCCTGCGATCATCTGTCCTATGCCAGCAACCAATATGACTACATGGACATCAACCCGTCCAGTCTGTTGCACGCGAAGTTGGCCATCGAACAGGCCAGGCTGGAAGGCGCCCCAATGGTCATTACCAGCTATAATGACATGCCTGATGTGGGCAGCGAGCGATTTGCGTACGCCTGGGAAGTCCGCGAATCTGTTGGCCCTCGTCACATCGCGACTGAGGCGGAAATCTGGGAACACCTTCAGTATGTCATGACTCGTGAAGAGTTTGACCAGGCCGTTGAAAACACCTACAAAGTGGCCCGTGACCTTCACGGCGTCAAGTTGGCCAAAGCACCACTCATCCACTTGGAAGGTGATCTTGTGGCGCTTTGTCGTGAAGGTCAAAAATCGCGCCTGGCAAGGGGCCACATTGCTGAGTGGACTGATGAGTATGAAGAGCGCCTGTTGACTGAGATCGAGCAGATCCAGCTCAAGGACTTTGACTCATATTTCTTGGTGGTTGCCGACCTGGTGCGTTACGCCAAGACTCACATGCTGGTTGGACCGGCGCGCGGCTCTGCTGCAGGCTCGTTGGTTTGCTATGTACTGGACATCACCGAGGTGGATCCAATCCCTCACCAGCTGCTCTTCCAGCGATTCATTGACGTTAGCCGCGCCGACCTCCCTGACATCGACATCGACTTTGCCGACACCAAGCGGTTCATGGTGTTTGATTACTTGCGCGACAAATACGGCATTGACAACGTTGCGAAGCTTGGCAACATCAACACCCTTCAGGCCGCGTCCGTTATGGCTCAGGTTGGCAAGCGAATGGGTGTTCCAGTTGATGAAACGTTCCAGGTTCGCAACGCGCTCATCGTTTACTCTTCCGGTGATGCCCGTTACGGGAAGGGCCTGGAAGATACCTTTGTAGAAACCACGCCTGGCCAATCCTTCAGGCAGCGCTTCCCTATCGCAGCCCAGTGCATGGGCAACCTGGAACTCCACCCTAGCCACACGGGAGTCCACGCGGCTGGCATCTTGGTGTGCAACGAGCCTGTTACCAACTTCTGCACAGTCAGCGCTGAGGGCATTGCGCAGATTGACAAGCCTGACTCTGAATATCTCAACCTTCTAAAGATTGATGCCTTGGGACTTCGCACACTTGGCATCATTGAGGATACTGGCTGCGTAACTGCAGAGCAGTTGTATTCTCTGAAGCTGGATGACCCTGCCGTTTTCCGCGTCCTCAATGATGACAAAGTAAGTGGCATTTTCCAGTTCGAAGGTGATGCCGTCCGTTCTGTGACCCGTTCCGTCAACGTGGATCGATTCTCCAAGATCGACAACTTGACGGCCCTGGCGCGCCCTGGACCGTTGGCGTCTGGTATGGCACAGAAGTACATCGCACGCGACCGTGGCGATGAGCCGATCACTTACGATGTGCCGCAGCTGGAGAAGTACCTCAAAGACACTTATGGGGTATTCCTGTACCAAGAGCAGATCATGTCTGTGGTAAAGGAAATCGGCCTGTTTGACTGGGTGAAAACTTCCGCAGTTCGTAAGGCCATGTCCGGTCGTAAGGGTGAAGAATACTTTAATGCCATGGGCGCCGACTTTGTGGAAGGTGCGGTATCTCAGGGAGTTGCAGAAGACCAGGCGCACAAGATCTGGAACGAGATGGTGACTTTCGGCTCCTGGGGCTTTAACAAGTCACACTCTGTGTCTTATGCTGTTGTAACGTATTGGACGCTTTGGCTTAAGGTGTATCACAAGCTGGAGTTCGCAGCTGCGTGTTTGCGCGCCGCGAAAGACCATGAACAGACAATTGCCATCTTGCGTGAGTTGGCAAAAGAGGGCGTTTCTTACACCCCAATTGACCCTGACTTTTCAGACATGAACTGGAAGGCTGTGGACGGTCGCCTGGTTGGCGGCATCATGAACGCCAAAGGGTATGGGCCTGCCAAGGCGCTGGCTTATGTTGACAAGCGTAATGCAGGCCTGCTGACGGACAAGGACCGTGAGCGTCTGGCCAATGCAGAGGTTCTGTTTGCCGACTTGGCAGAGGCGCACACCAAATGGGGTCACTATTACGATAGCCCCGTTCTGGCAGGCGTTACGTCCGGCAACCCGATTGTTGGCATGAAGACGGTCAAGGACCGTGACAACTGCCTGATCATCGGCAAGCTCACCAAAAAGATCCTGGCCGATGAAAACGAGGCCATTCGAATCAAGAAGCGTGGCGGAACGCGAAAAGAAGGCCAGACACAGTTCATCGACTTGATGATGGTCGATGACTCAACTGACTCGCCGATGCGCTTCCGCATTCGCCCTGACCTGTTTTTGGAAATGGGCAAAGAGATTGCAGAAACTGCACCTAACGGGTCATGGTTCCTTGTCAAGGCCTGGAAAATTGGCGGCATTGATATGATGATCGTCAAGAACATTAAGAGGCTAAGTTGATGGCTCGACTCAAAGAGCAGAGGGCCTGGGACAACTTTAAACTGGCCCTAAAAGAGCGTGAAATCAATGTTCGCCGCGTGGAAAACCAGATTGGCGAGGGGATGCCTGATGTTATCGGCATCAACCGCCAACGCTGGGTATTCTGGCTTGAGAACAAGGCCCTTGATAGTTGGCCTGTGCGCGCTTCAACAATTCCTTTGCGGGCTGCGTTCGAACCTGGACAAGTGCCGTTCATGCGTAATTGGTGCGACTGGGGCGGTAATGCCTTTGTGCTGTTGCGCGTGGACAAAGAATTCTACCTGCTGAATCCAAAGCTGCAGCTGACGGCTCTTACAAGAGATGAGCTAATCGGAACTGCAGTAGCAATCGGCAAGAAAAATATCATCGACTTTTTGGAGAGTGCTTTTTGAAAACCAAACCTATGGACCACCAGGTCACCGGCCTTCTGCGACTGGAAGGCAAGCGCAACTTCGCCTTGTTGATGGAGCAGGGCACTGGCAAATCATGGACGACGCTGGCCGACACCGAACGGTGCTTCCTTGCAGACAAGATCGACGCACTTCTGGTTGTGGCACCAAACGGCGTTCACACAAACTGGGTGCGCCGCGAAATCCCGAACCACCTTGAAGTGCCGTGTGTGGCGGTGGCATGGCGCGGCAGGCCGACCACCAAAAAGGCCAAGGCTGAACTGGCATCGTTGTACGACGTCAAGCCGGTAAATGGGCAAAAGCCGTTGGTGGTGTTTACGATCAACATTGACGCTGTAAACACCGAAGCCGGGTATGAAGCTGCGAAGGAGTTCCTTGAGACGTACCGCTGCATCATGGTGGTTGACGAATCAACTCGCATCAAGAATCCAAGTTCCAAGCGTACCAAGAAGGTGACTGAGCTAGGCAAGCTTGCAACTGCACGTCGCATCCTGTCTGGCACGCCATTGACCAAGGCACCGACCGATCTTTTCGCACAGTTCAACTTCCTCAAGCCTGGGCTGCTTGGAACCACCAGTTATCGTGCGTTTGTGGCTGAATATTCCGTCCTCATGGATACTGGCAGCCACGCTTATCAGGCCATCCTGCGCAAGATTGGTGGGCGCGGCCAGCCCCAGATTGTCGACAAAGACGATCAAGGCAACCCAAAGTGGCGCAATTTGGAGCAGCTTTCCGAAATGATCGCTCCTCACTCATATCGAGTTCGAAAAGATGAGTGCTTGAGTCTTCCAGACAAGATTTACAAGTCTCTGTACTTCCAACTTGATCCATCGCAACGTCGCGTGTATGACGAGTTGCAGGAAGATTACAGCTATGTAAGCGACGGCGAAACACTCAACTTTGAGGCCATTGCCACTCGCACCAAGCTCAAGCAAGTAACTTCAGGATTCATCAACGTCAATGGCGCTCCTGAGTTCCTGGGCTCAAGCGGTCGAATGTCTTTGTTCAAAGAGGCTTTGGAGGATCTGGAAGGCCAATTCATCGTTTGGGCAATGTTTGAAGAAGAAATCAAACAGGTATTGGAGGTGTTGGAAGAGTTCGGCATCTCTTGCGTCTCATACTATGGGGCGACCTCCAAAGACGACCGAGAGAAGGCAATTGACGACTTCCAAGATGGTCGCGCCAGAGCCTTTGTAGGGCATGCGCAGGCCGCTGGCATCGGCCTTACGCTGACGGCAGCAGAGACTGCCATCTATTACTCTTGCAGCCACGACAACGAGCTGCGTATGCAGTCCGAAGACCGCTGCCACCGGATCGGCACCAAAAAGAGTGTCGTTTACATTGACATTGTTGCAGAAGACACGATTGATGAGGATGTCGTACGTTCTTTGGCATTCAAAACGAACTTGGCAAACAAGGTCATTGACCGTAAATAGTTGAGTAATCACTTGCCTGAAAAAGGACTTTCAGGCAATATTACCAGGTCGGAAATTTGAATTGAGAAAGTAAGAATGAACAGAAAAGTATTCATCCCGCAAGTAACCACCCGATGGTGTGAAACCAACCAGAAGAAGGTCCCCGCCTTCGACCTGAGCCCTGCCGCAGCGCACGGCCAACTGCACCCAATTCTTGAGGTCGATGACAACCCAGCCTACCTGGCGCGTCTCACTCAGAAAATCACCAAGGCCATGGAAAACTTCCAAGAAGATGACTTCCTGTTGGCTGTTGGTGATCCATCCATTATCGCAGTTTGTGCAGGCATTGTTCTGCGCAAGTTCAATCGCATGAACCTGCTGAAATGGGATCGCAAGCTTGGCATCTACATTGCTCTGGAGATAAACCTGTGAGTGAAGAAGTTACCGGCCATCTGAGTGATGCGCCAATCGACTACTTTGACGACATCCAGCCGGAAGTCGCAGCACCAGCAACACTTGAGCGCCTTGTTTCGATGGCCAAGGAGGCGCGTGCCCTGGAGGCTGAGATCAACGCCGACAACGTCTTGCTGGAAGAGAAAAAGGCCAAGCTGGATCGCATTCACGGCCTGTTGATCCCGAACATCATGGAAGAACTTGGCATGTCCAACTTCACCCTGCAGGATGGATCGGTCATCGACATTAAGAACGACCTGCGCACATCCATCAAGGTCGAGAACCGAAACCAGGCCTGGCAATGGCTGGAATCACAAAAGCACGACGGAATCATCAAGACCAAGGTTGTGTCCGAATTTGGTCGCGGCGAACTGGCCAAAGCAAACGAGCTTCTTGAGAAACTTTCGAAGGAAGGTCAGTCTGCGGCGTTGGACCGCAGCGTGCACCCGGCGACATTGAAGTCATTTGTCAAGGAGCGCCTTGAAGCCGATGCAAACCTGCCAGCCGATGCAAACCCGGCGCTGCGCTTGCCGCGTGACATCTTTGGTGTGTATGAGTTCAAACGTTCCGAAATCAAACTGCCAAAAGTGAAGAAAGGTAAGAAATAATTCTTGCCTTCAAAATCAACTAGATATATCATAACCATCAGATCGGGATGCCCCGACTGAACATTAATAGAAAGGAAAGAGACAACATGGCTAACACCAAATCCGAAGAAAACAAAGCCGTCGCCGTCGTTGAAGAGAACGCTGGCCTGGCACTTGTGCCTGACTTCATGGGCATGGATGACTTCGGCAATACCGGTTTTGAAGGAGCTGACAAAGACTCCTTTGCCATTCCGTTCCTGCAGTTGCTCCAAAAGATGTCGCCGCTGGTCGATGAAGACGATTCCAAGCACATCAAGGGTGCCAAAGCCGGCATGCTCTTCAACACCGTCACCCAGAAGCTGTACGACGGTAAGGTCGGCGTCATCGTCATTCCTTGCGCCTACAAGCGCACCTTCATCCAGTGGGCCGGTCGTGAAGCTGAGGGCGGCTTCAAAGGCGAGTTCAAGCCTGAGCAGATCGAACAGATGCTTGCCAACGGCACCATCGTCGCGCTGGACGGCAAGTTGTACAAGCCAGGAGAAGACGGCAGCGTCAACGAAAAGAAAAGCGACCGTTACGAAGACACCCGCAGCCACTTTGTGCTGGTTGTCGATCCTGAAACCGGCGAATACGGCCAAGCGATCATCTCGCTGTCGTCCACCCAAATCAAGGCATCGAAGATGCTGATGACTGCGCTTCAGCAGAAGAAGGTGGACACCGCTCAAGGCAAGAAGACGCCGCCGACCTTTGCCAACATGGTCAAGGTTACCACTGTCAGCATGTCCAACGACAAAGGTTCTTGGAGCGGTCTGCGCTTCGACCTGGACGGCCTGGTTAAAGATGTCAACATCTACAACGAGGCCAAGGCATTCTACAAGGCCGTTGTTGATGGCAGCGTAGGCGCCGACTACTCGAAAGCCGAAGCGCCGCAAAGCGCCCCGGCAGGCAACACCCCAGAAACCGCTGAAGGCTTCTAAGCCAAAGGCTTGACAAAAATGCCCGGTCTATTCCGGGCATTTTTACATTTGGAGATTGTGAAATGGCAAAACTTTTCAACCTTTCCATTACTGCAGTCAACTTGAAAATACACGTTGTTGGTGGACTCGCCAATATTGAAGCGGACTCCATAACAATCAAAGAAGACGGAGAAACAACAAATGTCGATTCCAAAATTGGGTCGAATCCTGGCGAATGCTCTTCCCAAGCTGCTGGTTCTGTTCCGGTCAAGCAGCGAAGTGCCAACGAGCAGGCGGGAGAGGGTTCGGAAGATGGTGAAGTTGGCAATCCTGGCCACAGCGGCTGTGGCAGCGAGCGCGGCAACTCTGTGGTTACAGGACGGTTGCCCGATGGAATGGGCGCCGGTCTGCCAGGCAGTTCTCAGCCAGATCTTCACATCTCCATAAGTGCGCCGGAAGGTCTGGTGGACAGCATCGCAGAAATCGTCACCGATGCAATGTGCAAGTTAATTCCTGGAATGTGTGTAGACTCCAAAGGGAACTAGTTCGCGATTACGGTGTCTAAACTGCTGGAACAGTTGCCTTTATTTAAGGCGCAAAGTAATATTGGGGCAGATCTGAGATGGTCTGCCCCAATACATAGAAAGGATAGAAGATGAGCATCAAACCGATGTTGGCTGTTGAAGGTGTGGATGGAAAGATTGTGTTTCCAGTTTGGGCATCCCCAAAGTTGGATGGCATTCGTGCTGTGCAAAACGAAGAGGTGTACAGCCGCAGCGGTAAACTGATTCGAAATGGGCACATTCAGTCTTTGTTGTCAGGTGTTTGCCTGAAAGGTCTTGATGGCGAACTTTGCGTTGGCCCGATCAACCACCCAAACTTGATGCAGGCCACGAGCAGCGGCGTGATGTCTGCAAACGGCGAACCGGTGTTCACCTTCCAGGTGTTCGACTGCTTCAACAATCCAAACGATCCATACGAGACGCGCATGGCGGAAGCCAAGTCCATCATCGCAGAGTCGTTCGCTGACAAGGCCATCGTTGTTTGGCTTGAGCAGACGCTCATTCACAGCCTGGAAGAGCTGGATGAGTTCGAAGCTGAACAGCTGGCCAAAGGCTTCGAAGGCATCATTTACCGCTTTGCTGGTAGCAAGTACAAGTTTGGTCGCTCGACCATGAAGGAAGG